>Ga0308164_10000133_pt1 | contig 208736 bp, 160 predicted proteins | sample PhyTR2_FD_201031 | JGI IMG/M metagenome (GOLD analysis project Ga0308164, IMG submission 201031) | Phyllosphere microbial communities from UC Gill Tract Community Farm, Albany, California, United States - DLSLT.R2 | ecosystem: Host-associated > Plants > Phyllosphere > Unclassified | place... | reverse complement strand
TTCAGCGCTTTTGCAGCTTTTATGCCTTCAAATACGCAGTCTGTTGTCAGGGACTTGACAGCTTCGGCTATGATAAGCGCTTTGATTTAGTCGGCCTACCCTGGCCGCGCACGTATGTCCAAGGATCCTATGAGCAAGCCCACTCCAGAACCCGCTGCCCATTCAAAGGCAGGTCCAGCCGTACCGACCAATTTCCTGCGTCCTATCGTGCAGGCAGACCTGGACTCGGGCAAGCACAGCAAAATCGTGACCCGCTTTCCGCCGGAGCCCAACGGCTACCTGCACATCGGTCACGCCAAGTCGATCTGCGTGAACTTCGGTCTGGCCAAGGAGTTCGGTGGCGATACGCACCTGCGTTTCGATGACACCAACCCGGCCAAGGAAGATCAGGAATACATCGACGCCATCATGAGTGACGTCAGGTGGTTGGGCTTCGAGTGGGCCGGCGAAGTGCGCTACGCCTCGCAGTATTTCGACCAGTTGCACGACTGGGCGGTCGAGCTGATCAAGGCAGGCAAGGCCTATGTGGACGATCTGACCCCCGAGCAGGCGCGCGAATATCGCGGCACCCTGACCGAGCCGGGCAAGAACAGTCCGTTCCGCGAGCGTGGCGTAGAGGAAAACCTCGACCTGTTCGCGCGTATGAAAGCCGGCGAATTCGAGGATGGCGCGCGTGTACTGCGCGCCAAGATCGACATGGCCTCGCCGAACATGAACCTGCGTGACCCGATCATCTACCGCATTCGTCATGCGCATCACCATCAGACGGGCGACAAGTGGTGCATCTACCCGATCTATGACTTCACCCACGGTCAGTCGGATGCCCTCGAAGGCATCACCCACTCGATCTGCACCCTGGAGTTCGAAAGCCATCGCCCGCTGTACGACTGGTTCCTCGATAACCTGCCGGTGCCGTGCAAGCCTCGTCAGTATGAGTTCTCGCGCCTGAACCTGAACTACACCATCACCAGCAAGCGCAAGCTCAAGCAACTGGTCGACGAGAAGCACGTCAGTGGTTGGGATGACCCGCGCATGTCGACGCTGTCGGGCTTCCGTCGCCGTGGCTACACGCCAAAATCGATTCGCAATTTCTGCGAAATGATCGGCACCAACCGCTCTGACGGCGTGGTCGATTTCGGCATGCTCGAATTCAGCATCCGCGACGACCTGGACCACAGCGCGCCGCGCGCCATGTGCGTACTGCGCCCGCTGAAAGTGGTCATCACCAATTATCCGGAAGGCCAGGTCGAGAAGCTGGAGTTGCCGCGCCATCCGAAAGAAGACCTCGGTGTACGCGAGCTGCCGTTCTCGCGGGAGATCTACATCGACCGCGACGATTACATGGAAGAGCCGCCGAAAGGCTACAAGCGTCTGGAGCCGAACGGTGAAGTGCGTTTGCGTGGCAGCTATGTGATCCGCGCCGATGAAGCGATCAAGGATGCCGACGGCAACATCGTCGAGCTGCGTTGCTCCTACGACCCGGAAACGTTGGGCAAGAACCCAGAGGGCCGCAAGGTCAAGGGCGTCGTGCACTGGGTGCCGGCAGCCGAGAGCGTAGAGTGCGAAGTGCGTCTGTACGATCGCCTGTTCCGTTCGCCGAACCCGGAAAAAGCCGAAGAGGGCGCAAGCTTTCTGGACAACATCAACCCGGACTCCCTGCAAGTACTGACCGGTTGTCGCGCCGAGCCCTCGTTGGGCCAAGCGCAACCGGAAGACCGTTTCCAGTTCGAACGCGAAGGTTATTTCTGCGCGGACATCAAGGACTCCAAACCTGGTCGACCTGTCTTCAACCGCACCGTGACGTTGCGGGATTCCTGGACCTGATGCTGTACGTTTGAGGGGGAGCACGTGCTTTCTATCTACAACACGCTCACCAAGAGCAAAGAAGTTTTCAAGCCGCTGGATGGCAACAAGGTGCGCATGTATGTCTGCGGGATGACCGTGTACGACTACTGCCACCTGGGCCATGGCCGCAGCATGGTTGCGTTCGATCTGGTGACGCGCTGGCTGCGTTTCAGTGGTTATGAACTGACCTATGTGCGCAACATCACCGATATCGACGACAAGATCATCAACCGGGCGCGGGAAAACGGTGAGTCGTTCGACGCACTGACCGCGCGCATGATCGATGCCATGCACGAGGACGAGGCGCGCCTCAATATCCTAAAGCCGGACATGGAGCCGCGTGCCACCGATCATATCCCTGGCATGCACGCCATGATCCAGACCCTTATCGACAAGGGCTATGCCTACGCACCGGGTAATGGCGATGTGTATTATCGGGTCGGCAAGTTTCAGGGTTACGGCAAGCTGTCGCGCAAGAAGATCGAAGACCTGCGCATCGGTGCTCGCATTGAAGTGGACGAGTCCAAGGAAGATCCGCTGGACTTCGTGCTCTGGAAAGGCGTCAAGCCGGGCGAGCCGAGCTGGGAGTCGCCCTGGGGTGCAGGACGTCCAGGCTGGCATATCGAGTGCTCGGTGATGTCGACCTGCTGCCTGGGCGAGACCTTCGATATTCATGGCGGCGGCAGCGACCTCGAGTTTCCGCACCATGAAAACGAAATCGCCCAGAGCGAAGCGGCCACCGGCAAGACCTACGCCAATGCCTGGTTGCACTGCGGCATGATTCGCATCAATGGCGAGAAGATGTCCAAGTCCCTGAACAACTTCTTTACCATTCGCGACGTGCTGGAAAAATATCACCCGGAAGTGGTGCGTTACCTGCTGGTGTCGAGCCACTACCGCAGCGCGATCAACTATTCCGAAGACAGCCTGCGTGAGTCGAAAGCGGCACTGGAGCGGTTCTATCACGCGCTCAAGGGCCTGCCGGTCGCCGAACCTGCGGGTGGCGAGGCGTTCGTCGAGCGTTTCAGCACGGCGATGAACGATGACTTCGGTACGCCTGAAGCCTGTGCGGTGCTGTTCGAGATGGTTCGCGAGATCAATCGTCTGCGCGAATCCGATATCGCAGCAGCGGCGGGTCTGGCGGCGCGCTTGAAGCAACTGGCCAGCGTGCTGGGTGTCCTGCAACTCGAAGCCGACGACTTTTTGCGCGCTGGCGCGGAAGGGCGGGTCGATGCGGCTGAAGTGGAGGCGCTGATTCAGGCGCGTCTGGCTGCGCGTGCCGCGAAAGACTGGGCTGAGTCCGACCGTATCCGCGACCAGATCACCGCCATGGGCGTGCTGCTGGAAGACGGCAAGGGCGGCACCACCTGGCGTCTGGCGGACTGATCAAGGACTATCCCTGAAACACTATCGTGCCCACTCGCGTGGGCATGCTGTTCTGGACGCACCGCGTCCTGTCCTCGATGATGTGCGGCCTGCCGAGCGTCAAACACTAAACGATCCGCTGCTCCCGCAACCGCTTGTACAGCGTGTTGCGGCTGACGCCCAGACGTTTGGCCAGCTGTGAAATATTCCCGCCTGCCGCTTGAAACAATTGGCCGAGGTCTTCGCTTGAGTGAAGGCGCGTGGCCGACTCCTGAGTCCTGACCGGGGCACGGCATTCTTCATACGCGTGAGCATCGAGCAGAAAGTCCTCGGGCAGATGGTCAGTGCCGATCGGCTGTTCGTCGGCCAGTGCCAGTGCTACCTGAATCACACTGTTGAGCTGGCGCAGGTTGCCCGGCCAGGGGTGACGCTCGAACAACTCAAGCACTTCTCTGGAGAAGCCCGCGCGCTGATGAGCATCACGGTGCCGCTCCCAGATTCGCTGGACAAGCGCATGTTTGTCCGTCCGCTCGCGCAGGGGTGGGAGTTCGATGCTCAGGCCGCTGATCCGGTAATAAAGATCCTGGCGAAAAAGCCCCGCCTGGACCTGATCGCGCAGGCCTCGGTTGGTGGCTGAAATCAGCCGTATATCGACCGGATACAACTCGCTGCTGCCCAATGGCTGAACGCAGCGCTCTTGCAGCACACGCAGCAGTCGCGCCTGCACCGGCATCGGCATGTCGCCCACCTCATCCAGAAACAGCGTGCCTTTGTCGGCCTTGCGGATCAGGCCGATGCTGCCTTTCTGGTTGGCCCCGGTGAAGGCGCCTCTTTCATAGCCAAACAGCTCGGCCTCGACCAGTTCGGCCGGGATCGCCGCACAATTGACCGCGATCAGCGGCTGGCTGGCGCGCGCACTGGCCTGATGCAGGGCTTTGACAAAGACTTCCTTGCCGACCCCGGTTTCACCATGAATGAGCAGCGGGATGTCTTTTTCCAGCAGCCGCTGCGCCTGACGCACAGCCTTCTCGACCTTCTCATCGCCCAGGCTGATCGCCTGCAGATCAAGGTTTCGTGGTGCAGCAGGCACTTGCGCAGCCTGGACGCAATGCAGCTTCAATGGTTTGCGAGTCGGACGCTTGAGCAGGCATTGAAAGCGATTGTTGCCAAATGCATGCAGCGCAAACGGACGCGCTTCGGTTTCGCTGAGCAATTGCAGGATCGGACATTTGAACAGCGTCTCGATGCTGGCACCGGCCGGAGCCGTCCCCAGCAAAGTGTCGGCACGCCGATTGGCGCACAGGATCTGGCCACTTTCGTCAAAAATCAGCAGGCCGGCCCACTGGCTGTCGAGGTTGTTCAGACCGGTATTGAAGATCAGCTGGAAGTGGGAGTCGCGAAACTGGTCGAGGATCAGGCGGTTTTCCACCGACTGGCTCATCATCTTGACCATGCCCAGCGTGTGCGAGGGTGGCAGGAAGCTGTCACTGGACACATCCAGCACGGCAATGATGCGCCTATCAGCATCGAAGATCGGTGAGGCCGAACCGGTCATGAAGCGGTTGGCCTTGAGGAAATGCTCGTCCGGTTCGATATGAATGGCCTGCTCGCAGGCCAGCGCTGTGCCGATGGCATTGGTGCCCGTGCCGCGCTCGCTCCAGCTGGCACCTGGCATGAAGCCCTGAGCCTGGGACGATTCGACGAAGCGCTGCGCCCCCCATGACTTGAGCAACTGACCTTGAGGGTCGGCCAGCAGAATCAAACAGCTGGAATTGCTGAGAATGTTTTCGTAGACCGGCAGGACCTCCTGATGGGTGGTCTGTACCAGTCCGTTATGGCGCTCCAGCAACCTGGAAACCTCCGCCCCCGGTAATTGGCCGAATGACGGGCGCGTCTGATGACTGAGGCCGAAGTCCCGGCAACGGGTCCATGAATCCTGAACGATGATGTCGTGAGCAAGCGAAGCGCTGGTTTGAGACATGAGGATGCCTGCGAATATGACGTATTGTTTTTGTTTTTAGGTCCCGTCGGCGTGACCATCCTTGCCCGCAACGTCCGTCCAGTGTCGTTCAGTTTTGTTCAAAGTCAATGTTCATTTTGTTCAAGTGTTCAGTATTTTCTGTTCATTATTGTTCAGCTGTGAAAGGCGTTTCGTCCCCTGAATACGGGCGAACCCTCTGTTTCGGGCCTCACCGGCAATCTGCCTGAGCTGGCACGAATGTCGCTATCTGCAAACAGTCACGCATTCACCCTTAAGAAAAAAACAACAAAGGGCACGCCATGTCACTCACGCTGGAGCATGTCAGTCGCGCCGTCGATGGTCAGGTCTGGATCGACGACGCTTCCCTGAGCTTTGAGCCGGGATCATTCAACGTTCTGCTGGGGCGCACCCTGTCCGGCAAAACCAGCCTGATGCGCCTGATGGCCGGGCTGGACAAGCCGGATAGCGGGCGAGTGCTGATGAACGGAGTCGATGTCACCAATCGTCCGGTTCGCCTGCGCAACGTCTCGATGGTTTATCAGCAGTTCATCAATTACCCGAGCATGACGGTGTTCGAAAACATCGCTTCGCCGCTGCGCCAGGCGGGTCTTTCCAAAGACGTGATCCACAGCCGGGTGCAGGAAACCGCGAAGATGCTACGCATCGAAAAATTCCTGCAACGCCATCCCCTCGAACTGTCCGGTGGGCAGCAGCAGCGCACCGCGATGGCCAGGGCGCTGGTCAAGGACGCCGAGCTGATCCTCTTCGACGAACCGCTGGTCAACCTCGATTACAAGTTGCGCGAAGAGCTGCGTCAGGAAATGCGCGAGCTGTTTGCCGCTCGCCATACCATCGCCATCTACGCCACCACCGAGCCCAATGAAGCGCTGGCGCTGGGCGGCACCACCACCATCCTGCATGAAGGGCGGGTGGTACAGAGCGGCAAGACCCCCGAGGTCTATCATCGACCTGCGACTGTGCTGGCCGCCGAGCTGTTCTCCGAACCGCCGATCAACCTCATGCCGGGCCGTATAGAGGGCAATGAAGTCAGCTTCGCCAATTTCGTGCACTTCCCGCTCAACGTCGACCTGCGTGCTGTCGGCGATGGCGAGTATCGTTTCGGCGTGCGCCCCAGCCATTTGAGCCTGGTGCCGTCCAACGATGACGATCTGGAGCTGGCGGTTACTGTCGAGCTGGCGGAAATCAGTGGTTCGGAAACCTTCCTGCATGTGCGCAACGAGCTGTTCTCACTAGTCCTGCATCTGCCGGGCGTGCATGCCTACGACGTCGATGCGGCGATCCGGGTGTACATCCCGACCCACAAATTGTTTGTATTCGATCAGCAGGGCGGCCTGATTCAGGCGCCGGGCCTGCGTATGGCGAGGGTTGCCTGATGGCCGAGATCCGCTTGCAGAACCTCGCGCACAGCTACAGCGCCAAGCCTGGTCCTGACGACTATGCAATTCGCGAGATGAGTCACGTCTGGGAGCAGGGCGGTGCTTATGCGCTGCTCGGGCCTTCCGGGTGTGGCAAGTCAACCCTGCTCAATATCATTTCCGGCCTGCTCAGTCCGTCGCAGGGGCAGGTGCTTTTTGACTCGAAAGTGGTCAATGAGCTGCCTCCTGAGCGCCGTAACATCGCTCAGGTTTTCCAGTTTCCGGTGATCTACGACACCATGACGGTGTTCGACAATCTGGCCTTTCCATTGCGCAATCAGGGCATGGACGAGGCGCGGATTCTCATCAAGGTCAACGAAATTGCCGATGTCCTGGACCTGCAGCCGCTACTGAAAAAGAAGGCGCGCAACCTCAGCGCGGATGAAAAGCAGAAGGTCTCCATGGGCCGCGGGCTGGTGCGCGATGACGTGTCGGCGATCCTCTTCGACGAACCACTGACCGTTATCGACCCGCACCTGAAGTGGAAACTGCGGCGCAAGCTCAAGCAGATCCACGAGCAGTTCAATATCACCATGGTCTACGTCACTCACGATCAACTGGAGGCGTCGACCTTCGCCGACAAGATCGCCGTGATGTATGGCGGACAGATCGTCCAGTTCGGCACGCCGCGGGAGCTGTTCGAGAAGCCGTCGCATACCTTTGTCGGCTATTTCATCGGCAGTCCGGGGATGAATCTGATTGATGTCACGCCGCAGCCGGGCGGCGTCGGTTTTGCCGATATTCACCTGCCGCTGCCTGAGTCGTTGCAGCAGAAGCTCGCCAATACGCCGTGGAAAACTCTGAAAGTGGGTATTCGTCCTGAGTTCGTGCATGTCTGGGACGGGCCTTACGACGATGCGATGTGTGCCGACGTGACCTATGTGGAAGACCTCGGCACTTACAAGATCATCACCCTGAAACTGGCCGGACAACTGCTGAAAGTGCGTCTGCAGGAAGACAAACCGGTGCCGCAAGGCCAGGCCTGGATCAGCTTTCCGGGGCAATGGCTGATGCTCTATGCAGATGATTACCTGATCGAAGCCGGCCCTGCCAGTGAGGTGTCCCATGCGTAAGGTTCAGAACAACAAGGCCTGGTGGCTGGTGATGCCGGTGTTTCTGCTGGTGGCATTCAGCGCGATTATCCCGATGATGACCGTGGTCAACTATTCGGTGCAGGACATTTTCGACCAGTCCAGCCGTTATTTCGTCGGCACCGACTGGTTCCGGCAGGTCTTGCAGGACCCGCGACTGCACGACTCGCTGTTGCGTCAGTTCATCTATTCGGGCTGCGTACTGCTGATCGAGATTCCGCTGGGCATCGCGATTGCCCTGACCATGCCGACCAAGGGGCGCTGGTCGTCGTTGTGCCTGATCGTGATGACCATTCCACTGCTGATCCCGTGGAACGTAGTCGGCACTATCTGGCAGATCTTCGGCCGTGGTGATATCGGCTTGCTGGGTTACACGCTGAACAACGTGCTGGGCATCAACTACAACTACGCCGCCAATGCCTCGGATGCCTGGGTGACGGTGCTGGTCATCGATGTCTGGCACTGGACCTCGCTGGTGGCCTTGCTCTGCTATTCGGGGCTGCGGGCGATTCCGGATGTGTATTACCAGGCGGCGCGCATCGATCGTGCGTCAGGCTGGGCGATCTTCCGGCATATCCAGTTGCCAAAGATGAAAAGCGTGCTGCTGATTGCGGTGATGTTGCGCTTCATGGACAGCTTCATGATCTACACCGAGCCGTTCGTGCTGACCGGTGGCGGGCCGGGTAACTCCACCACTTTCCTCAGTCAGACCTTGACCACCATGGCGCTCGGGCAGTTCGACCTGGGGCCTGCGGCCGCGTTCTCGCTGGTGTATTTCCTGATCATTCTGTTGGTGTCATGGGTGTTCTACACCGCCATGACTCACAGCGAAAAGAATTGAGGGGCTGGTCATGAGTCTGCGCAAAATCATACCGCTGTGGATTTACCTGTTGTTTCTGCTGGTGCCGATCTACTGGCTGATCAACATGTCGTTCAAGACCAATACCGAGATCCTCGGTGGCCTGACCCTGTGGCCGCAGGATTTCACCCTGGCCAATTACAAGGTGATCTTCACCGACGAGAGCTGGTACAGCGGTTACCTCAACTCGCTGTACTACGTGTGCCTCAATACCGTGATATCGCTAAGCGTCGCATTGCCGGCAGCCTACGCGTTTTCACGCTATCGTTTTCTCGGCGACAAGCACCTGTTCTTCTGGCTGCTGACCAACCGCATGGCGCCACCGGCAGTCTTCCTGCTGCCGTTTTTCCAGCTGTATTCGTCCATCGGCCTGTTTGACACGCACATCGCCGTGGCACTGGCGCACTGCCTGTTCAACGTTCCGCTGGCTGTATGGATTCTGGAGGGCTTCATGTCCGGCGTTCCCAAGGAAATCGACGAAACGGCCTACATCGACGGTTACAGCTTTCCCAAGTTTTTCGTGAAGATTTTCATTCCACTGATTGGTTCGGGTATCGGCGTCACCGCGTTTTTCTGCTTCATGTTCTCTTGGGTCGAGCTGTTGCTGGCGCGCACCCTGACGTCGGTGAACGCCAAGCCGATCGCTGCGGTGATGACCCGCACCGTGTCGGCATCGGGTATCGATTGGGGGGTGCTGGCGGCGGCAGGGGTGTTGACCATTCTGCCGGGCATGCTGGTGATCTGGTTCGTTCGCAACCATGTGGTCAAGGGCTTTGCTCTTGGTCGTGTCTGAGGAGTCGAAAAAATGGAGTGGATGTCCTGGACACTGCCCACTGCGGCCTTCTTTATCAGCATTGCGCTGCTGCTGGCAGGGATGACCGTATGGGAATTGCGCTCGGCAAGTATCGAGCGTCGTGGTTTTTTGCCGATTGCCACCACCCGTGGCGACCGTCTTTTCATTGGGCTTCTGGGCAGCGCTTATCTGCATTTGCTGGTAATCGGCGCGACGGACTGGAGCATCTGGATCGCTTCGGGGGCTTCCCTGGTGTGGCTGTTGGTGGTGATGCGATGGGGTTAGAGAGCGGCCGGGCGCGGTTGCCGGGGTGATCCGGTCGGCGGCATTGGAAAAGCGGGACTACATGAAAGCAACCTGGAGATGACTATGTTCAATAAGAAAAACAAGCTGCAACATAGCGTGACGCTGGCGACCATGATCATGCTCAGCGGGTTGAGTGTGTCGGCATGGGCGGATCAGTACGAAGATGCGGCGAAGAAGTGGGCGGCGAGCGAGTTCAAGCCGAGCACGCTTTCCGATGCCGAGCAATTGAAAGAGCTGGAGTGGTTCATCGAAGCTGCCAAGCCGTTTCGTGGCATGGACATCAAGGTGGTGTCGGAAACCCTGACCACCCATGAATACGAATCCAAGACCCTGGCCAAGGCGTTCACTGAAATCACCGGTATCAAAGTCACCCATGACTTGTTGCAGGAAGGCGATGTCATCGAAAAACTGCAGACCGCCATGCAGTCGGACAAGAGCATCTATGACGGCTGGGTCAACGACTCGGACCTGATCGGTACGCACTTCCGCTACGGCAAGGCCCTGTCTCTGACGGATCTGATGGCCAGTCCGGAAGGCAGTAAAGTCACCTCGCCGACGCTGGACCTGAAAGACTTCATCGGCACCTCGTTTACCACCGCTCCAGACGGCAAGCTTTATCAGCTGCCTGATCAGCAGTTCGCCAACCTGTACTGGTTCCGTGCCGACTGGTTCGAACGTCCCGACCTGAAAAAGAAATTCAAGGACAAGTACGGCTATGAGTTGGGCGTTCCGGTCAACTGGTCGGCTTACGAGGACATTGCCAAGTTCTTCAGCGAAGACGTCAAGGAGATCGACGGCAAGAAAGTCTTCGGTCACATGGACTATGGCAAGAAAGACCCGTCACTGGGCTGGCGTTTCACCGATGCCTGGTTCTCCATGGCCGGCAGCGGCGACAAGGGTTTGCCTAACGGTCTGCCGGTGGACGAGTGGGGTATTCGCGTCGAAGACTGCCATCCGGTCGGCTCCAGCATTACCCGGGGTGGTGACACCAACGGCCCGGCGGCAGTGTTCGCCACACAGAAATACATCGACTGGCTGAAAGCCTATGCGCCGCCGGAAGCTGCGGGCATGACCTTCTCCGAATCCGGACCGGTGCCTTCGCAGGGTAACGTCGCGCAACAGATCTTCTGGTACACCGCCTTTACCGCCGACATGACCAAGCCAGGCCTGCCGGTGATGAATGCTGACGGCACGCCGAAGTGGCGCATGGCGCCTTCGCCAAAAGGCCCTTACTGGAAAGAAGGCATGAAGCTCGGCTATCAGGACGTCGGTTCATGGACGTTCCTGAAGTCGTCCGACGAGAAAAAGCGCCTGGCCGCCTGGCTGTATGCGCAATTCGTGACCTCGAAAAGCGTTTCGCTGAAGAAAACCATCGTCGGCCTGACGCCGATTCGCGAGTCGGATATCAATTCCAAGGAGATGACCGAGCTGGCGCCTAAACTGGGTGGTCTGGTGGAGTTCTATCGCAGCCCGGCACGCGTGCAATGGTCGCCTACCGGCACCAATGTGCCTGACTATCCGAAGCTGGCACAGCTGTGGTGGAGCCATGTGGCCGAGGCGGTCACCGGCGAGAAGACTGCGCAGGAGGCCCTCGACGGTCTGGCCAAGGACCAGGATGCAATCATGACGCGCATCGAGCGTTCCAAGGTTCAGGAAGCCAGCAAGTGTGCGCCGAAGATGAATCCGGAAACCACTGCAGAAGCCTGGTACAAAAAGGCCGAAGAGAGCAACGGCAAGTTCCTCGCGCCACAGCGTAAGCTGGCCAACGAGAAACCCAAGGGTGAAACCATCGCCTACGCTGACCTGCTGAAAAGCTGGGAGGCAGCCAAGAAGTAAGGTTTTGTCGAGGTAAAAAAAACGGCACCTTCAAGGTGCCGTTTTTTATCGCCGCAGGCTGATCAGTCGTGCAGGGTTTCTGCCGCGTACAGCGTGTTTTCCAGCAGGCAGGCGCGGGTCATGGGGCCGACGCCGCCTGGAACCGGAGTGATCCAGCCGGCGCGGGGCAGGGCAGTCTCGTAAACCACGTCGCCTACCAGCTTGCCGTCTTCCTGGCGATTGATGCCGACATCAATGACGATCGCGCCCTGCTTGATCCATTCGCCTTTGACGAGACCCGGCTTGCCGGCGGCAACCACCACAAGATCGGCACGACCCACGTGGCCTGCCAGATCCTTGGTGAAACGGTGGGTCACCGTGACGGTGCAGCCCGCCAGCAGCAGTTCCATCGCCATCGGGCGGCCGACGATGTTGGACGCGCCGACGACGACGGCATCCAGACCGTACAGGTCGACACCGGTGCTTTCGAGCAGGGTCATGATGCCTTTGGGCGTGCACGGACGCAGCAGCGGAATGCGCTGGGCCAGGCGACCCACGTTATAAGGATGGAAACCGTCCACGTCCTTGTCCGGGCGAATGCGCTCCAGCAGCAGCGAAGCGTCAAGGTGCGCGGGCAAGGGCAGTTGCAGCAGGACGCCGTCGACAGCGGCATCCTCATTGAGGCGGTCGATCAGATCGGTCAGTGCTGCCTGAGTGGTATCAGCGGGCAAGTCGTAAGCCTGGGAGATAAAACCGACTTCCTCGCAGTCCTTGCGCTTGTGAGAGACATAGACCTGGGAGGCGGGGTCGCTGCCGACCAGAATCACCGCGAGGCCCGGCGTACGCAGACCTTGCTGGCTACGTTCGGCGACACGTTTGGCGATCTGCTGGCGCAGGCTGGCGGCGATCGCCTTGCCGTCGATTAGTTTTGCAGTCATGACGCGTGATTAACCATCGAGAGGAAATAAAATGAGCGCGCATTCTCGCATGACATGGCGCGAGGGCAAAGGCGATTGCTTTGTATATTCCGCTAACTCCTTTATCTAGCTGAATTTTTTTCAAAAAAAGGTTGACGACCCCAGGGGCCGTCTATAAGATTCGTCGCACTTGCCGGGCAGAGCCCAGCACTGGTTAAGCTAGCACTGGTTGATTAGGTCAGGCAGAGTTGCAAATCAGCTCGGTGTGATTGAAAGCCTTTTAGTTTGTTATCGCAAGAATACAAATTATATAAGTGCCCGTAGCTCAGCTGGATAGAGCATCCGCCTTCTAAGCGGATGGTCGCAGGTTCGAGTCCTGCCGGGTGCGCCATTTAAGGCAGCTTTGGCACAGCAAGTAAGTTTTATCGTCACGCGCAATATGGTGGGCGTAGCTCAGTTGGTAGAGCACAGGATTGTGACTCCTGCGGTCGTGGGTTCGAACCCCATCGTCCACCCCATATTAAGAAGGGCGCCAGATTCATAGTCTGGCGCCTTTGCTTTAAAAGTCTGAAATGCGGATGTGGTGGAATTGGTAGACACACTGGATTTAGGTTCCAGCGCCGCAAGGTGTGAGAGTTCGAGTCTCTCCGTCCGCACCAGATGTACTTTCGTCGGGTTCCAGTGAGCACCGCGAAAGCCAAGAGAAGCCCGCCAAGTGCGGGCTTTTTGTTGTCTCGGGTTTAGCATTTCTGTGGTTTGAAGATTGTTGAGCGGCAGCGGCGTGAGCAGGATGCTCTTGCTCGCGCCGCGATGTGCTGCTGTCTCAAGGCAGGAAGCGGTTTTTCTGATTATTCAATAACCAGCAATACCTTGCCTTGGCACAGGAGAGACGAGTTCGCTCCAGGGATCTCGATGGCTACGCTGTAGCCGCCGGGCTCCATGGAGGATAAATCTGCCGTGAATGAAAAGCCTGATTTCAAGAGTTTTTCATTGTTATAGGTCTTTACCAGGTCAATGCGATCAACGATGGCGGGGTCCTTGAATACAGTGGGAGTTCCTTTGTAGCCCGTCAGGCGAAGTCTCATTTCCTTTGGAGCGTCCTGATTGGCAGTGTCGATCGCCCAGCCGTTGAACACAGCGACGCCTCGCGGTACATAAATGCTCGCTCCTGTTCCTGCGCTAATCTGTCCAGCAATTGAGTCAATATTGCATTTGTCTGATGAATAATAATTGGTTTTGGTGGTTGCTGCGCTTCCCTGGCTTCCTTCTTTATCATTGCACCCGGTCATTGTTGCTGAGGCTATAGCCAGAAAACTGAATGCAGCAATCATCTTGTACATGGTTTTTCCTGAGGGGTATCAATGTGTAGGGCATTGATTTGTTGAATATTTAAACGCTCTACCGCGCTATCGACGCAGCGCGAAATTGTACGACTCGCCAATCGCGCGGGTCTCTGTCCTTGCCGCTGGAATCTGGCCGGATTATGTAGCGGTTGACAGTGCTGTACAAGGCGCTGCCTTGAGCACAGGAGGCGCCCCGGCGCTTCCTTCTCCCCATGCAGTCGTATCCAGCCAGGCGCTCTGCTCTGGGATGCTGCCGTTCCTTTCGACAGCGTGCGGTGTTTCTATCGATGCGTTTGGCGTGTGTAAAACCTGGCAGGCACAGACGATTTCTCTGGTTGGCGGTGGCATTCGATTACGCATTGACGTCGCATTCGATACACACCTTGTGGCGGTTGATCAAAGGACTTATTTGCATAAAAAATTGTCAGTCCCGTCAAATGCTTGCAATGGGTGGCGCGTCATCGCCACGTTGTGTACGATGCGCGCCGGGTTGAATCAGGCTGGAAGCTGCCTTGCGCCATTGAATCAGTACATCAAAGTGCATTGATTTCAGGCGTCAAGGCTCGAGCCTGGCGTGGCAGGTTTCTGGAGATTTCGTTTTGTACTCTCCGTTCGCCATGACACATGTGACGTCGAGTGAGTGCTCGGGTCGCGAGAAAAAAGCCGCCTCGAGCGGTTTTTTTGTTTCAGCGTATTCGCTTTACCGTCTCGCTGGTCGACCGGCCTTTTCGCCGTCGGTCGAGTGGGGCGCGCTACATGGACGGGGTCGGTCGTCTCCGGTGCTGATGCTTCTTTATATAGAAGCCGTGCCAGACGCGTCGCCGAGGGTGCAAGGCTCTGTTCTTCCTTGCGCCGCTGCGCTCCGCTCTCGTCCTATAAATCCGCCCTTTTTCAGTAGGGTGACTTCTTGAGTATGACCCACTAGAATGCATGCCCTTGATTCTGGGGTCGGAAACGGCCGGCTAACGTCTGTGCAACGAGGAATATCCATGCAAGTTTCTGTTGAAAACACTTCCGCTCTTGAGCGCCGCATGACCATTGGCGTGCCTGCCGAACGCATCGAGACTGAAGTCAACAAGCGTCTGCAACAGACCGCGCGCAAAGCCAAGATCCCGGGCTTCCGCCCTGGCAAGGTGCCTATGAGCGTGATTCGTCAGCGTTACGAGGACGGCGCACGTCAGGAAGCACTGGGCGATCTGATTCAGGCTACTTTTTATGAAGCTGTGGTTGAGCAGAAGCTGAACCCGGCTGGTGCTCCTGCTGTAGAGCCCAAGTCGTTCGAAAAAGGCAAAGATCTGGAATACGTGGCTACTTTCGAAGTATTCCCGGAATTCACCGTTGCCGGCTTCGATAGCATCTCCGTAGAGCGCCTGTCTGCCGACGTGGCCGACAGCGATCTGGACAACATGCTTGAAGTGCTGCGCAAGCAGAACGTTCGTTTCGAAGTGGCTGATCGTGCTGCCCAGAACGAAGACCAGTTGAACATCGATTTCGTCGGCAAGGTCGACGGCGAAGTGTTCGCTGGCGGTTCCGCTACCGGTACCCAGCTGGTTCTGGGTTCGGGCCGCATGATCCCTGGTTTCGAAGACGGTCTGGTTGGCGTCAAGGCCGGTGAAGAGCGCGTTCTGAACGTGACCTTCCCAGAGGACTATCAGAACCTCGAGCTGGCCGGCAAGGCTGCCGAGTTCACCGTGACCGTCAACACCGTTTCCGAGCCAAAGCTGCCTGAGCTGAACGAAGAGTTCTTCAAGCAGTTCGGTATCAAGGAAACCGGTATCGAAGGCTTCCGCACCGAAGTTCGCAAGAACATGGAGCGCGAGCTGCGTCAGGCGATCAAGTCCAAGGTCAAGAATCAGGTCATGGACGGTCTGCTGGCCGCCAACCCGATCGAAGTGCCCAAGGCGCTGCTGGAAAACGAAGTCAACCGTCTGCGTGTGCAGGCCGTTCAGCAATTTGGTGGCAACATCAAGCCTGACCAGCTGCCGGCAGAGCTGTTCGAAGAGCAGGCCAAGCGCCGCGTCGAGCTGGGTCTGATCGTTGCCGAGGTCGTCAAGCAGTTCGACCTCAAGCCTGATGATGCTCGCGTTCGCGAAATGATTCAGGAAATGGCCTCTGCCTATCAGGAGCCTGAGCAGGTCGTTGCCTGGTACTACAAGAACGAGCAGCAAATGAACGAGGTACGTTCTGTTGTGCTTGAAGAGCAAGTTGTAGATACTGTTTTGCAGAAAGCTAGCGTGACCGACAAATCGGTCTCCTACGAAGAAGCTGTCAAGCCGGTGGAAGCTCCAAAAGCCGACTGATTTCTCTTTTCGTGCGAAAACACCCACAAGCCAGCCTTCGCGCTGGCTTGTGCGTATTCAAGACTCGACTATTTGGGAGTGAATGCAGGACATGTCCCGCAATTCTTATATTCAGCAGAACTCTGACATCCAGGCCGCTGGCGGCCTGGTCCCGATGGTTATCGAGCAGTCCGCCCGTGGCGAACGCGCCTATGACATCTATTCGCGCCTTCTCAAGGAGCGAGTCATCTTTATGGTGGGTCCGGTAGAGGACTACATGGCCAACCTTATCGCGGCGCAACTGCTTTTCCTTGAAGCGGAAAACCCGGACAAGGATATCCATCTCTACATCAACTCGCCGGGCGGTTCGGTGACTGCAGGCATGTCGATCTACGACACCATGCAGTTCATCAAGCCGGACGTTTCGACCATCTGTATCGGTCAGGCTTGCAGCATGGGTGCATTCCTGCTGGCCGGCGGTGCAGAAGGCAAGCGTCACTGCCTGCCCAACTCGCGAATGATGATTCACCAGCCGCTGGGCGGTTTCCAGGGTCAGGCGTCGGACATCGACATCCATGCCAAGGAAATCCTGCACATTCGTCATCGTCTCAACTCGCTGCTGGCTCATCACACCGGCCAGAGCCTCGAAACCATCGAGCGCGATACCGAGCGTGACAACTTCATGAGCGCAGAGCGTGCAGCCGAATACGGCCTGATCGACTCGGTGATCAACAAGCGTCAAATGCCTGCCTAAGCGGCTCAAAATGTAGGGGGTCGGGACAACCGACCGCCTGCGGACTTGAAAAAGCCCGCAATAGCCTTCATCTTGTGTTGCAAGCCTACCGGATTGGATCGATCGAATGACTGACACCCGCAACGGCGAGGACAACGGCAAATTGCTCTATTGCTCCTTCTGTGGCAAAAGCCAGCATGAAGTGCGCAAATTGATTGCCGGCCCCTCGGTCTTTATCTGCGACGAGTGCGTCGACCTGTGCAACGACATCATCCGTGAGGAGGTGCAGGAAGCCCAGGCCGAAAGCAGCGCGCATAAATTGCCTTCGCCAAAAGAAATCAGCGGCATCCTTGACCAGTATGTAATCGGTCAGGAACGTGCCAAAAAGGTTCTCGCAGTAGCGGTGTACAACCACTACAAGCGTTTGAATCAGCGTGACAAGAAGAACGACGACGTCGAGCTGGGCAAGAGCAACATCCTGCTGATCGGACCTACGGGTTCCGGCAAGACGTTGCTGGCCGAAACTCTGGCTCGCCTGCTCAACGTACCGTTCACCATCGCTGACGCCACCACCCTGACCGAAGCCGGTTATGTGGGTGAGGACGTCGAAAACATTATCCAGAAGCTGTTGCAGAAATGTGATTACGATGTCGAGAAGGCCCAGATGGGTATTGTCTACATCGATGAAATCGACAAGATTTCGCGCAAATCCGACAACCCTTCGATCACTCGTGACGTGTCCGGTGAAGGCGTGCAGCAAGCCTTGCTGAAACTGATCGAGGGCACCGTGGCTTCCGTTCCGCCTCAAGGTGGTCGCAAGCACCCGCAGCAGGAATTCCTGCAGGTGGACACGCGTAATATCCTCTTTATCTGCGGTGGCGCCTTCTCGGGCCTGGAAAAGGTCATTCAGAACCGTTCCACCCGTGGCGGCATCGGCTTCAACGCCGAGGTTCGCAGCAAGGAGGAGGGCAAGAAGGTCGGCGAGTCGCTGCGTGAAGTCGAACCTGACGATCTGGTCAAGTTCGGTCTGATCCCCGAGTTCGTGGGTCGTCTGCCGGTGCTTGCAACGCTGGACGAGCTGGATGAGGCTGCTTTGATACAGATTCTCACCGAGCCGAAGAACGCACTGACCAAGCAGTATGCCAAGCTGTTCGAGATGGAAGGTGTGGACCTCGAGTTCCGTACCGATGCGCTGAAATCGGTTGCCCGTCGCGCGCTGGAGCGCAAGACCGGTGCCCGTGGCCTGCGTTCGATTCTCGAGGGCGTGCTGCTCGACACCATGTACGAAATCCCGTCGCAGAGCGATGTGAGCAAGGTGGTGATCGACGAAAGCGTTATCGATGGCACGTCCAAGCCGTTGTTGATCTACGAAAACAACGAGCCGCCTGCCAAGGTTGCTCCCGACGCATAAACGCATGTTCATATGCGTGTGAAGTAATACTGAAGGGGGCCTTTTTGGTCCCCTTTTGCATTTTTAAGCTGTTCATTCGTTTTGTATGAAGAAACTGATCTTGGCGGGTCGCGCCTCTAGAGCTTGTTTTTTTCTGACGCTACCCCCATCTTGGCTTCAAGCTAATTCCATCTGTCCCGGCCAATTGGCCGCCGTAGAGGCGAAATCATGAAGACCACTATTGAATTGCCTCTCTTGCCATTGCGTGATGTCGTGGTTTATCCGCACATGGTTATCCCGCTGTTCGTGGGGCGCGAGAAGTCTATCGAAGCCCTTGAAGCGGCAATGACAGGCGACAAGCAGATCCTGCTGCTCGCGCAAAGAAACCCGGCTGACGACGATCCTGATGAAAAGGCTCTGTACAGCGTCGGCACCATTGCCACCGTATTGCAATTGCTCAAGCTGCCCGATGGCACCGTCAAGGTGCTGGTCGAAGGTGAGCAGCGTGGTTCGGTAGAGCGTTTTATCGAAGTCGATGGCCACTACCGCGCAGACGTCTCGCTGATCGACGAAGTCGATGCACCGGACCGTGAATCCGAAGTGTTCGTGCGCAGCCTGCTTGCTCAATTCGAGCAATATGTGCAACTGGGCAAGAAGGTCCCCGCAGAGGTCCTGTCGTCGCTTAACAGCATCGATGAGCCTGGTCGCCTGGTTGACACCATGGCCGCGCACATGGCGCTCAAAATCGAGCAGAAGCAGGAAATACTCGAGATTATCGACCTGTCAGCCCGTGTCGAGCACGTGCTGGCCTTGCTGGATGCCGAAATCGACCTGTTGCAGGTCGAAAAGCGCATTCGCGGTCGCGTTAAGAAGCAAATGGAGCGCAGCCAGCGCGAGTACTACCTGAATGAGCAGATGAAGGCCATTCAGAAGGAACTGGGCGATGGCGACGAAGGCCACAACGAAATCGAAGAGCTGAAAAAGCGCATCGATGCCGCGGGTCTGCCCAAGGACGCTCTGACCAAGGCGAATGCCGAGCTGAACAAGCTCAAGCAGATGTCGCCGATGTCCGCCGAAGCGACCGTGGTGCGTTCCTACATCGACTGGCTGGTTCAGGTGCCGTGGAAGGCGCAGAGCAAGGTACGTCTGGACCTTGCGCGTGCCGAAGCGATTCTCGATGCCGACCATTACGGTCTGGACGAGGTCAAGGAACGCATCCTCGAATACCTCGCCGTGCAAAAGCGCGTGAAGAAGATTCGTGGCCCTGTGCTGTGTCTGGTAGGTCCACCGGGTGTGGGTAAAACCTCCCTGGCCGAGTCCATCGCCAACGCAACCAACCGTAAATTCGTGCGGATGGCACTCGGCGGCGTGCGTGACGAGGCTGAAATTCGTGGTCATCGCCGGACTTACATCGGTTCGATGCCAGGAAGATTGATACAAAAGATGACAAAGGTGGGCGTTCGCAACCCGCTGTTCCTGCTTGACGAAATCGACAAGATGGGCAGCGACATGCGTGGCGATCCGGCGTCGGCATTGCTCGAGGTGCTTGATCCCGAGCAGAACCACAATTTCAACGATCACTACCTTGAGGTCGACTACGATCTTTCGGACGTGATGTTCCTTTGCACGTCGAACTCGATGAACATTCCGCCAGCCTTGCTGGACCGGATGGAAGTCATTCGCCTGCCGGGCTACACCGAAGACGAAAAGATCAACATCGCCGTCAAGTACCTCTCGCCCAAGCAGATTCAGGCCAACGGCTTGAAGAAAGGTGAGATCAGTTTTGATGAGGATGCGATCCGCGACATCATCCGTTACTACACCCGTGAAGCGGGCGTGCGCGGGCTTGAGCGTCAGATTGCCAAGGTCTGCCGCAAGGCGGTCAAAGAGCACGCGATGGAAAAACGTTTCGCGGTTCAGGTCACAGCCGACATGCTCGAGCACTTCCTGGGCGTGCGCAAGTTCCGCTACGGGCTGGCAGAGCAGCAGGATCAGATCGGTCAGGTCACCGGCCTGGCGTGGACGCAGGTGGGTGGTGAATTGCTGACCATCGAGGCTGCCGTGGTATCGGGCAAGGGCCAGTTGATCAAGACCGGTTCGCTCGGGGATGTGATGGTCGAATCCATTACCGCAGCCCAGACCGTGGTTCGCAGCCGGGCTCGTAGCCTGGGCATTCCAGCTGATTTCCACGAGAAACACGACACGCATATCCACATGCCGGAAGGCGCCACGCCGAAGGATGGACCGAGCGCTGGTGTGGGCATGTGCACCGCCCTTGTTTCGGCGCTTACGCAGATCCCTGTGCGTGCGGATGTGGCAATGACGGGCGAAATTACTTTGCGTGGTCAAGTGCTGGCGATTGGTGGTTTGAAGGAAAAACTGCTGGCTGCACACCGTGGCGGAATCAAGACGGTGATCATTCCAGAAGAAAACGTGCGTGATTTGAAGGAGATTCCTGACAATATCAAGCAGGATCTGCAGATCAAGCCCGTTAAATGGATTGACGAAGTCCTGCAAATTGCGCTGCAATACGCGCCGGAGCCTTTGCCGGACGTGGCTACAGATCTGGTCGCCAAGGAAGAGAAGCGCGAGTCTGACTCTAAGGACAGAATTAGCACGCATTAAGTCTGGGCAGGCTTCCTTGACAGCTTTTTAGAGCCCTTGTTATAAAGCGGCTCTTTAAAGCAATCACTGGCAAGCCTTCCAGCGCTCGTTTTGCTTAACACCTAAAACTTAGAAACATACTCAATATAGAGATAAGGGGACTTAGAGTGAACAAGTCGGAACTGATTGATGCTATCGCTGCATCTGCTGATATCCCGAAAGCTGCTGCTGGCCGCGCGCTGGACGCAGTGATCGAATCCGTCACTGGCGCTCTGAAGGCTGGCGACTCGGTTGTTTTGGTTGGCTTTGGTACGTTCTCCGTGACTGATCGTCCTGCTCGCATCGGTCGCAACCCTCAGACTGGCAAGACGCTGGAAATCGCTGCTGCCAAGAAACCAGGTTTCAAAGCCGGTAAAGCTCTTAAAGAAGCTGTCAACTAAGCCTCTCTATGCCTTTGCCCGCTGGATCGGGCCTGTCCTGATCCAGTAGCGGAGCGGTGGTGCACTCGGTTGCGACACCGAGGGGTTCGAGCCCTACCGCTTCGTCAGTTACGAGAAGGCGCATCCTCGGATGCGCCTTTCTTCTATCCGCTTTCTACCCACGCTCCGCGGTTGGTTAGTCAGTACAACCGTTTTGGGGGACGCAATGCTGCAGAACATCAGGGACAATTCACAAGGCTGGATTGCCAAGACAATTATCGGACTCATCATCGCCTTGATGGCCTTCACCGGCATCGAAGCGATGTTTACCGCTACCAGCAACAAGCAGAACGCGGCTGAAGTCAACGGCGAGGACATCTCTCAGAATGAGTTGAGCCAGGCTGTCGACATGCAGCGCCGCCAGTTGGCTCAGCAGCTTTCGCAACAGCTGGGCAAGGATTTCGATCCTGCCATGCTGGATGAAAAGCTGCTGCGCGAATCAGCGCTCAAGGGCCTGATCGACCGCAAGCTGCTGCTGCAAGGCGCGGCGGATGCCAAGTTCTCGTTTTCCGACGCGGCACTGGATCAGCAGCTTTTGCAGACGCCTGAATTTCAGGTAGACGGCAAATTCAGCGCTGACCGTTTCGATCAGGTGATTCGCCAGTTGGGTTACAGCCGTCTGCAGTTCCGCCAGATGCTGGGTCAGGAAATGCTCATCGGTCAGGTGCGTGCAGGTGTTGCCGGCAGTGCCTTTGTAACCGACGCACAGGTTGAAGCCTTCGCACGCCTCGAAAAGCAGACCCGTGATTTCGCGTCGCTGACCCTGCCTGCCGATACCTCGGCGGTCAAGGTGACCGATGACGAAGTCAAGGCGCATTACGACGAGCATGCCAAGGAGTTCATGAGCCCGGAGCAGGTCGTACTCGACTACATCGAATTGAAGAAGTCGTCCTTCTTCGACAAGGTGCAGGTCAAGGACGAGGACCTGCAGGCGGCTTATCAGAAGGAAATCGCCAATCTGTCCGAACAGCGTCGTGCGGCACACATCCTGATCGAAGTGAACGACAAGCTGAATGACGAGCAGGCCAAGGCGAAGATTGAAGAAATTCAGCAGCGTCTGGCCAAGGGTGAGGATTTCGCGGCATTGGCCAAGGAATACTCGCAGGACCCTGGTTCGTCCAACAAGGGCGGTGATCTGGGCTACGCAGGCAAGGGTGTCTATGACCCGGCTTTCGAAGAGGCACTGTATGCCTTGAACAAGGATCAGGTTTCGCAGCCGGTGCGTACCGATTTCGGCTGGCACCTGATCAAGCTGCTGGGCGTTGAAGCACCTTCGGTGCCGACCTTTGCCAGTCTGAAAGGCAAGCTGACCAACGATTTGAAATCGCAGCTGGTCGAGCAGAAGTTTGTCGAAGTGACCAAGCAACTGGAAGACTCGGCGTTCGAATCGTCCGACCTGTCCCAGCCGGCACAGGACCTGGGCCTGAAGGTTCAGACCACTGCACCGTTCGGTCGTGAGGGCGGCGAAGGCCTGACGGCCAACCGTGCGGTCATCCAGGCGGCATTCAGCCCTGAAGTGCTGGAAGAAGGCGCCAACAGCAACACGCTGGAGCTGGATCCGGAAACCGTTGTGGTGGTGCGCTCCAAAGAGCACCTGCAACCGCAGCAGTTGCCACTTGAGAGCGTTGCCAGCTCGATTCGCGCTCAACTGGTCAAGGAACATGCTTCGGCAGCTGCCAAGGCCAAGGGCGAGGCGCTGCTGGCCGGTCTGCGTGAGGGCAAGATTCCTTTGGCTGCCAAGCAGGACGGTCGTGACTGGAAGATGATGGAAGCGGTCACTCGCAGTCAGGAAGGGGTTGACCCTCAAGTGCTGCAGACGCTGTTCCGCATGCCCAAGCCGACAGGCAAGGACAAGCCGGAATTCGCCAGCATCACTGCTTCGGACGGCAGCTTCGTGATCGTCCGTCTCAATGGCGTCAACCAGGCGGCTGCGCCGACTGACGCCGAGAAGGCACAATACCGTCGCTTCCTCGCCTCCCGCGAGGGGCAGCAGGATTTCGCGGCGTACCGTGCACAGCTGGAAAGCAAGGCGAAGATCGAGAAGTTCTAGGCTCGAAACGCGTAAACAAAGAAGGCCGCTCAATGAGCGGCCTTCTTTTTGAGTCCGGAAAAGTGCCGCTCGCAAGGAGTGGCGTTTACCGTATCACTCGTCCATGCTGCCCATCGCGGTGGTGTTGAAGCCGCCGTCGACGTACATGATTTCACCGCTGATGCCCGACGCCAGGTCGGAGCACAGGAACGCGCCGGCGTTGCCGACTTCGTCGATGGTGACGTTGCGGCGCAGAGGGGTCTGCGCTTCGTTGGCCGCCAGCATCTTGCGGAAGTTCTTGATGCCTGACGCGGCCAGGGTGCGGATCGGGCCGGCCGATACAGCATTGACGCGAGTACCTTCCGGGCCGAGGCTGCCGGCCAGGTAACGAACGCCAGCTTCCAGGCTGGCCTTGGCCATGCCCATGACGTTGTAGTTGGGCATGGTGCGCTCTGCGCCCAGGTAGGACAGGGTCAGCAGGCTGCCGTTGCGGCCCTTCATCATTTCGCGACCGGCCTTGGCCAGGGCCACGAAGCTGTAGGCGCTGATGTCATGAGCGATGCGGAAACCTTCGCGCGTGGTGGCTTCGGTGAAGTCGCCATCGAGCTGGTCGCCAGGCGCGAAGCCGACCGAGTGGACGATCACGTCCAGGCCGTCCCACTTCTTGCTCAGCTCTTCGAAGACCTTGTTGATCTCTTCGTCGCTGGCCACATCGCAAGGGAAGCACAGCTCAGGGCCCGAACCCCAGCCTGCGGCGAACTCCTCGACACGACCCTTGAGTTTGTCGTTCTGGTAGGTGAAGGCAAGCTCTGCGCCTTCACGATGCATGGCGGCGGCAATACCGGATGCGATGGACAGTTTACTGGCGACACCGACGATCAGGACGCGCTTACCGGCGAGAAAACCCATGTGTTGTTCCTCTTCAGGTTCAGGTTAATCGACAGCTACCGGCGCCAGGAAGGCGGCCTCCAGCAGCTGCTGTGTATAAGGATGTTGCGGTGCGGCGAAGATATCCTGCGCTGCCCCCTGTTCGACCACTTGGCCTTGCTTGACCACCATCAACTGGTGGCTCAGCGCTTTGACGACAGCCAGGTCATGGCTGATGAACAAATACGTCAGGTTGTACTTGGTTTGCAGCGAGCGAAGCAGCTCGACGACCTGACGCTGTACGGTCCGGTCGAGGGCCGAGGTCGGCTCGTCCAGCAAAATCAGCGCCGGCTTCAAGACCAGCGCACGTGCAATCGCGATCCGCTGGCGTTGGCCACCGGAGAACTCGTGAGGGTAGCGGTGCCGGGTATCCGGGTCCAGACCAACCTCCCTGAGCGCTTCGATAATCGCCGTCTGCTGTTCGGCCGCCGTACCCATGCCGTGGATTCGCAAGCCTTCGCCAACGATTTCAGCCACCGACATGCGCGGGCTCAAACTGCCAAACGGGTCCTGGAAAACCACTTGCATCTGCCTGCGCAGCGGACGGATTTGCTGTTGCGACAGGGATTCTAGCGCGTTGCCCTTGAACCGTATGGTGCCCTGACTGCCGATCAGTCGAAGAATCGCCAGGCCCAGCGTCGATTTGCCCGACCCGCTTTCACCCACAATACCCAGTGTTTGCCCTTGCGGCAGGCTGAAACGTATGCCGTCCACCGCCTTGACGTGGTCGACCGTACGCTTGAGCAGGCCTTTTTTGATCGGGAACCAGACTTTCAGGTCCTCGACTTCAAGCAGCGGGGCGCCGGCGGTGTTGGTCGATGGACCGCCGCTGGGCTCCGCGCTGAGCAACACTTGGGTGTAAGGATGTTGCGGCGAACGGAACAATTCTTCGCACGATGCCTGTTCGACGATGCAACCGCGCTGCATGACACATACTCGGTTGGCTATTTGCCTTACCACGTTCAAATCGTGGCTGATCAGCAGCAGTGCCATGCCCAGGCGAGCCTGCAACTGCTTGAGCAGCTCGAGGATTTTCAGCTGTACCGTCACATCCAGCGCAGTGGTCGGTTCGTCGGCAATCAGCAGCTCGGGTTCATTGGCCAGGGCCATGGCGATCATCACACGTTGACGCTGGCCACCTGAAAGCTCGTGTGGCAGCGCTTTGAGGCGTTTGTGTGGCTCAGGTATGCCGACCAGATCGAGCAGCTCCAGCGTGCGCTCAGTGGCGGCCTTGCCAGTCAGGCCCTTGTGCAGGCCCAGCACCTCGTTGATCTGTTTTTCCACTGAATGCAGCGGATTGAGCGAGGTCATCGGTTCCTGGAAGATCATGGCGATGCGGTTGCCACGGATCGAACGCAGTTTTTTCTCTTCGACCTTCAGCAGGTCTTCACCCGCGTAGCGGATCGTGCCGCTCGGGTGGCTGGCGATGGGATAGGGCAGCAGGCGCAGGATCGAGTGCGCGGTGACTGACTTGCCCGAACCGCTTTCGCCGACCAGCGCCAGCGTTTCACCGCGACGAATATCGAAGCTGATGTTCTCGACCACGCGTTGCCGCGAGTCGCCCGTCACGAACTCGACCGCCAGATCGCGGATTTCGATCAGATTGTCATTGTTCATCTTATTTCCTTGGGTCGAAAGCATCGCGGGCGGATTCGCCGATGAACACCAGCAGACTCAGCATGATGGCCAGCACAGCGAAGGCGCTGATGCCCAGCCAGGGCGCCTGCAGGTTGGATTTGCCCTGCGCTACCAGCTCGCCCAGTGACGGCGAGCCGGCGGGCAGGCCGAAGCCCAGAAAGTCCAGCGCCGTCAGGGTGCCGATGGCCCCGGTGAGAATGAACGGCAGAAAGGTCATGGTCGATACCATGGCGTTGGGCAGGATATGACGGAACATGATTGCGCCGTTCTCCATGCCCAGCGCCCGCGCGGCCCTTACGTATTCCAGATTGCGGCCACGCAGGAACTCGGCGCGCACCACGTCCACCAGGCTCATCCAGGAAAACAACAGCATGATGCCCAACAACCACCAGAAGTTGGGTTGTACGAAGCTGGCAAGGATGATCAGCAGATACAGTACCGGCAGGCCCGACCAGACCTCGAGGAAGCGCTGGCCCAGCAGGTCGACCCAGCCGCCATAGAAACCCTGCAAGGCGCCGGCAATGACGCCGATGATCGAGCTGAGGATGGTCAGGGTCAGGGCGAACAGTACCGAAATCCTGAAACCGTAGATCACCCGTGCCAGGACGTCACGGCCCTGATCATCGGTGCCCAGCAGGTTCTCCCGCGAAGGCGGCGCCGGAGCAGGGACTTTCAGGTCGTAGTTGATGCTCTGGTAGCTGAACGGGATGGGTGCCCACAGGGTCCAGCCATCCTTCGCGGCGAGCAGTTCCTTGATGTATGGGCTCTTATAGTTGGCTTCCAGCGGGAATTCGCCACCGAAGGTGGTTTCCGGGTAACGCTCGAATACCGGGAAATACCAGTGGCCGTCGTAGCGCACAGCCAGCGGTTTATCGTTGGCGATCAGTTCGGCGCCCAGGCTCAGGCCGAACAGAATCAGGAACAGCCACAATGACCACCAGCCACGCCTGTTGGCCTTGAAGCGTTCGAAGCGACGGCGATTGAGAGGAGACAGCTTCATATCAATGCTTCCTGCTTTCGAAGTCGATGCGCGGGTCTACGAGGGTGTAGGTGATATCACCGATCAGCTTCACCACCAGCCCCAGCAGGGTGAAGATGAACAGCGTACCGAACACCACCGGATAGTCGCGGTTGATCGCGGCTTCAAAGCTCATCAGGCCCAGGCCGTCCAGCGAGAAGATCACTTCCACCAGCAGCGAGCCGGTGAAGAAGATGCCGATGAACGCTGACGGGAAGCCGGCGATCACCAGCAGCATCGCATTGCGAAACACATGGCCGTAGAGCACCTTGTGGTTGCTCAGGCCCTTGGCTTTGGCCGTGGTCACGTATTGCTTGCTGATTTCGTCGAGAAAGCTGTTCTTGGTCAGCAGCGTCATGGTGGCAAAGTTGCCGATCACCAGTGCGGTGACTGGCAATACCAGATGCCAGAAGTAATCGAATAGCTTGCCCAGCGTGCTCAGTTCGTCGTAGTTGTTGGAGGTCAGTCCGCGCAGTGGAAACCAGTTGAAGTAGCTGCCCCCGGCAAACACCACGATCAGCAGAATCGCGAACAGGAACGCCGGAATGGCATAGCCGACAATGATTGCCGAACTGGTCCATACGTCGAACTGGCTGCCGTGGCGCGTGGCCTTGGCAATCCCCAGCGGGATCGACACCAGGTACATGATCAGGGTGCTCCATAACCCGAGGGAAATGGACACCGGCATCTTCTCGACAATCAGGTCGATGACCTTGGCATCACGAAAGAAGCTGTCGCCGAAATCCAGCGTGGCGTAGTTCTTGATCATGATCCACAGGCGTTCCGGCGCCGACTTGTCGAAACCGTACATGCGCTCGATTTCCTTGATCAATGCCGGGTCCAGGCCTTGCGCGCCGCGGTAGTTGGAGCCGGCCACCGATACTTCGGCGCCGCCCCCGGCTATCCGGCTGGTGGCGCCATCGAAGCCTTCGATCTTGGCGATCATCTGTTCGACCGGGCCACCGGGGGCGGCCTGAATGATGACGAAGTTGATGATCAGGATGCCGAGCAGGGTAGGGATGATCAGCAGCAGCCGTCGCAGAATATAAGCCAGCATGTTATTGCTCCGCGTTCGCAGGCTTGGCCTGATCAGGGGCTGACGGGGTCGCGGCTACCGGTTTGACATCCGGCCTGGCCCACCAGGTCATCAGGCCGATATCGGAAAGTGCTTCGGCCTTGGGATGGTCGAGGTGATTCCAGTAAGCCACCCGCCAGGTCTTGATGTGCCAGTTCGGAACGACGTAAAAGCCCCACAGCAGCACACGGTCCAGTGCCTTGGTATGGGTGATCAGGCTTTGCCGTGAGTCGGCGTTGATCAGGCCGTTGACCAGCTCATCCACCGCAGGGTCCTTGAGGCCCATGAAGTTGCGGCTGCCCGGGTTGTCGGCGCTGGATGAGTCGAAGTACACGCGCTGCTCGTTACCGGGCGAGCTGGACTGCGGATAGCCAGTGACAATCATGTCGTAGTCCCGCGAGCGCAGGCGGTTGATGTATTGCGACACGTCGGCCCGACGAATCACCAGTTCGATACCCAGGTCGCTCAGGTTGCGCTTGTAAGGCAGCAGAATGCGCTCGAACTCGGTCTGGGCCATCAGAAACTCGATTTTTACCGGGTTGCCCTGTGCGTCGACCATCTTGTCGTCGACGATCTTCCAGCCCGCCTCCTGCAACAGCTGGAAGGCCCGGCGCTGCTGCGGACGGATCATACCGCTGCCATCGGTGACCGGCAGGGTGAAGGGTTCGCTGAACACGCGATCCGGAATCTTGCCGCGCAACGGTTCCAGAAGCTTGAGTTCTTCGGCAGACGGCAGGCCGCTGGCGGCCATTTCCGAGTTGTCGAAATAACTTTTGGTGCGGCTGTACGAGCCGTTGAACAGCTGTTTGTTGGTCCACTCGAAGTCCAGCAGCAGAGTCAGCGCCTCACGGACCCTGACGTCCTGAAACACGGGCTTGCGCAGGTTGAAGACAAAGCCCTGCATGCCCGTCGGGTTGCCATTGGGAAGCTCTTCCTTGATCAGCCTGCCGTCGCGCACTGCGGGCGTGTCGTAAGCGGTTGCCCAGTTCTTGGCACTGGTTTCCAGCCAATAGTCGAATTGCCCGGCCTTGCCGGCCTCCAGCGCTACTGTATTGTCGCGGTAGTAGTCGGTGGTCAGCACATCAAAGTTGTAGAAACCCTTGTTGATCGGAAGATCCTTTGCCCAGTAGTCCTTGACCCGCTCATAACTCACCGAGCGACCGGCCTTCACGTCGGCGACCTTGTAGGGGCCGCTGCCCAGCGGGAAGTCCAGGTTGCCCTTGCTGAAATCGCGATCGGCCCAGAAATGCTTGGGCAGCACCGGCAACTGGCCAAGGATCAGCGGCAACTCGCGGCTGCCCTTGTGCTTGAACTTGAACAGCACGCGCAACGGATCTTCGACGATGACCTGATCGACGTCGGCGTAGTAGCCCTTGTACATGGGCGAACCGTGCTCCATCAGGGTCTTGAAGCTGAATTCGACGTCGTCGGCGCGGATTGGGTGGCCGTCATGAAAGCGCGCCTCGGGGCGCAGATAGAAACGCACCCAGCTGTTGTCCGGGGACTTCTCGATCTTGCCCGCGATCAGTCCGTATTCAGTGAATGGCTCATCCAGGCTCGAGCGGGCAAGGGTGTCGTAGATCAGACCGATATCTTCTGCCGGTACGCCTTTGTTGATGAACGGGTTGAAGCTGTCAAAGCCGCCGAAGCCTGCCTGACGCAGCGTGCCGCCCTTGGGGGCATCCGGGTTCACGTAGTCGAAGTGCTTGAAATCAGCCGGGTACTTCGGCGCTTCGTCATACAGCGTCACGCCATGCTGAGGCGCAGCCTGTACTGTGCAGGCGAGGCTGGCCAGCAGCAGGCCGGCTGCCTGCGAGCGCAGGGAGTGCAGAGGGTTCATCGGGGCTTCTCCAGAGTCTTGAGCCACCACGCACGCAGCCCCAGGGTGTAGGGCGGGGTAGTGACCATGGCGAATCGGTTGCGATAGGCAAGCCGATGATTATTCAGATACCAGTTGGGGATGCTGTAGTGCTGAGACAGCAATACGCGGTCCAGCGCCCGCGCCGCGGCGACCTGTTCGTCCCGGGTTTGCGCGGCCAGCAGTTTGTTCAGCAGGGCATCGACCACGGGGTTGGCGATACCCGCGTAGTTCTTGCTGCCGTTGATCGCAGCCTGACTGGAATGGAAATACTGCCACTGCTCCAGACCGGGGCTCAGGGTCTGTTGCAGGGTCATCAGAATCATGTCGAAATCGAAACGGTCCAGACGTTGCTTGTACTGGGCGCGGTCGACGGTGCGCAGGCCTGCATTGATCCCCAGGCGGCGCAGGTCTTCGATGTAGGGTTGCAGAATGCGTTCGAGGTTGGGGTTGACCAGCAGGATCTCGAAGCGCAACGGTTGCTTGTCGGCATTGAGCAAACCCTTGTCCGACAGCGTCCAGCCAGCCTCGGCAAGCAGCTTCAGGGCCTTGCGCAAGGTCTCGCGCGGGATTCCGCCACCATCGGTTTTCGACGGGGCGAACGGCTGGGTGAACAGGCTGGCGGGCAACTGATCGCGGTAGGGCGCCAGGAGCAGCCATTCGGCCCCGGTCGGCAGGCCCGTCGCGGAAAATTCGCTGTTGGGGTAGTAGCTGATCGAGCGGTCATAGGCGTCGCTGAACAGCGTGCGGTTGGTCCATTCGAAATTGAACAGCAGGCCCAGGGCTTCGCGCACGCGGATGTCGGCGAAGGCGGCGCGCCGGGTGTTCATGAACAGTCCCTGGGTCTGTGTCGGTATGCGGTGGGGGATCTGCGCCTTGATCACCTGACCATTGGCCACCGCGGGGAAGTCGTAGCCACTGGCCCAGTTCTTGGCCTGATGCTCGATGTAGATGTCGAATTCACCCGCTTTGAACGCTTCGAACGCCACGTCGCTGTCGCGGTAGAACTCGACCTCGACCCGGTCGAAATTGTATTTGCCGCGGTTGACCGGCAAGTCCTTGCCCCAGTAATCCTTGACCCGCTCGAACACCAGTTGCCGACCCGGCTGCACGCGGGTGATGCGGTAAGGGCCACTGCCCAGCGGCGGCTCGAAGGTGGTCGCCTTGAAATCCCTGTCCTTCCAGTAATGTTGCGGCAACACCGGCAGTTCGCCCAGGCGCAGGATCAGCAGCGGGTTGCCCGAGCGCTTGAAGACAAACCGGATGCGATGACGGTTGAGAATGTCCACGCGTTGCACTTCCTGCAAGGCGGTGCGGTATTGGGGGTGACCGTCCTTGAGCAGTGTCCGGTAGGAAAACGCCACGTCGTAGGCGGTGATGGGCTTGCCGTCATGGAAGCGCGCCTGCGGGCGCAGGTTGAACACCACCCAGCTGCGGTCCTCGCTGTATTCCACCGACTGGGCAATCAGCCCGTAACTGGAGGTCGGTTCATCGCCGGATGGGTCATATTGGCCTGTGCCGACCATCAGCGGTTCATTCAGCTCGTTGACACCATACTGCAGGAAGTTGCCAGTCGAGACCGGGCTGCTGCCCTTGAATGTGTAGGGGTTTAACGTGTCGAACGTGCCGAAGGCCATCATTCTCAGGGTGCCACCTTTCGGCGCCTCGGGATTGACCCAGTCGAAATGAGTGAAGCTGGCCGGGTACTTGAGAACACCAAACTGCGCGTAGCCATGACTTTCGGTGATGGCTGCGTTGGCGCAGAAGCTCAAGGCCAGGCTGAGGGTCAGCAGGAAGGGACGTATCACGATCCAGACGGCCTGGGCTTTCGGGTCGCTAACAGTAACAGCTTGTTCCAGCTGGAAAAAGACTGCAGGTGATGGCGCTGCCGGGCTGCATCGGACACCCGCCCCAAGGTTATCGAAGGGCAAGTGGCCGTGCGCATCAGTGTGGTAGGTAAACGGTCAGGGTCTGGCCGGGTTTGAGAGCCTGCCCGCTACGTGGATTCCAGCGCTTGAGATGTTGCATCTCGACGTTGAAGCGCTTGGCGACCAGGTACATCGAGTCGCCTTTCTGGATCTTGTACTGCATGGATTTCTTTTCGCTGTCCTTGCCACCGGTGCTGGCGACCGACTTGCTGGCGGCTTTGCCGGCAGGTTTGCTGGTGTCCTGCATGACCAGCGTCTGGCCGACCTTGAGCTTCTTGCCGGTCAGCTTGTTCCAGCGTTGCAGGTCTTCGACATCCACCTTGTTGGCTTGCGCGATGGTGGTCAGGTTGTCACCGCTGCGCACCTTGTAACTTCGGGTACGTGACGGCTTTTCGTTGCTGGCCAGCGCTTCGAACACGGGCTGTGAATTCTGCATGCCCGGCTTGACCGGTATGCTCAGTGATTGACCGACCTTCAGGCGGTTGCCGGACAGCTTGTTATTGCCCTTGAGCGAGCTGACCGTAACCTGATAACGACTGGCCAGGCTTTCCAGGGTATCGCCCTTGCGCACCCGGTAAGGCTGCCAGGCGACCAGTTCTTCCTGTTTCATGGTCAGCAGGCTGGCCGTCAGCAGTTGCGCCTTGGAAGTGGGCACCAGCAGGTGCTGGGGGCCATCGACGGTCAGGCGCTTCTTGTAGGCGGGGTTGAGCTGGATAAGCTCGTCTTCGTCGATATCGGCGGCGCTGGCCACTTTGGACAGGTCGACACGCTTGTTGAGCTCGACGACTTCGAAGTAGGGCTGGTTGGCGATCGGGTTCAGATTGACGCCGTAGGCTTCCGGAGACAACACCACCTGGGACAGGGCCAGCAGCTTGGGCACGTAATCGCGGGTTTCCTGCGGCAGCGGCAGGTTCCAGTAATCGGTCGGCAGGTTGAGCTTGTCATTGCGCTCGATGGCGCGGCTCACCGTGCCTTCGCCGGCGTTGTAGGCTGCCAGGGCCAGCAGCCAGTCACCGTTGAACATGTCATGCAGGCGGGTCAGGTAATCCAGTGCCGCAACGGTCGAGGCCTGGATGTCGCGACGTCCGTCATAAAAGCTGGTCTGGCGCAGGTTGAAGTAACGCCCGGTCGACGGGATGAACTGCCAGAGGCCGACCGCCTGGCTGCGCGAAACGGCCATCGGGTTGTAGGCGCTTTCGATGACCGGAAGCAGCGCCAGTTCCAGCGGCATGTTGCGTTCTTCAAGGCGCTCGACGATGTAGTGCATGTACAGGCTGCCGCGCTCGCCAGCGTTTTCCAGAAAGGAAGGGTTGTTGGCGAACCACAGGCGCTGTTGATCAATGCGGGGGTTCTGATCATTGCCTTGTTGCAGTTGAAAGCCCTGACGCATGCGCTCCCAGACATCCTGTGGAGGTGCGAGAGGGGTGGCAGGCTTGTGCGACAGGAAAATCGGTTTTTGCTTGATGCCGGCGGCCAGGTTAGGCGCGCGATGGCTATTGACCGGGTCGACGCTGGCGGTGCTCTGGCAACCGGCCAGAAGGGCACTCGCGGTGACGGCCATGGCCTGAGCCAACCGAGTCAATGCGTCCGAATGTGAAGGCTTGCTGGTAGATGACGACATTGTTCGGGGGGTACATCCAGACGAAAATGTCGGGCGATTCTAGGAAGCAGCCTGCCGTCGGTCAACCTTTCAGAATTTTATTGCGGTTTTAAGGTCGGGTCAGAACTTATCTTTCCAGGCCCTCAAGCTGGCAAAGACCGCACTCTGCGAGGTGTTTTGCCCGCCGTTCCGTTCGTCCGCTTTTTCTTTAACGGAGGTTTCCCCGGTACGCAGGAACGGATTGGTACGTTTTTCCAGGGCCAGATTCGACGGAAGACTGATGCGATTTTCGCTGCGCCAGCGCGTCACTTCGGCCAGGCGTTCGGCGATATCGACATTGTCGGGCTCGACGGCCTGCGCAAAGCGCAGATTGCTCAGCGTGTATTCGTGAGCGCAGTAGATCAGTGTGCTGTCCGGCAGATCGGCCAGGCGGCTGAGAGAATCGTGCATCTGTTGCGGCGTACCCTCGAACAACCGTCCGCAGCCAGCAGCAAACAGCGTGTCGCCGCTGAACAGCAGGGGGGTCGTGGCGTCCTCGTGATAGAACGCGATATGCCCCAGCGTATGACCAGGGACCGCATGCACTACAAATTCAAGGCCCAGCACGGTCAGTCGGTCATTGTCGACCAGCGCGACATCGCGTGCCGGTATGGTTTCGGCTGCAGGGCCCAGCACGCGCGCCGCGGTCGACTGCTTGAGTTCCGCAACGCCGCCCACATGATCATTGTGGTGGTGGGTGATCAGGATATCGGTCAGCCGGTAGTCGGGATTCTGCGCCAGCCAGCCCAGCACCGGCTTCGCGTCGCCCGGATCGACGACAGCGCACTGCTGGCTCGAAAGGTCTTGTAACAACCATATGTAGTTGTCATTGAAAGCAGGAAGGGCGTGGATCTGTATCATGGCGCAGTTCGCATAGCGGCAGACAATGGTGCATCTTAGAGTCTGTTGCCGCTGTATGCGAGCACCTCTGGAGGAGAACTCATGACCGATGAAGCGTTCGCTCAGGCTGATCCTGAGTGGCTTGCATTGATCCGCGCTGCCCGTGAATGGCTTTCCGGGCCGCTCGGGCAGCTTCTGCTCGAAGAGGAACGGCGCATTCTCGACGAAGAGCTGGGGCGGTACTTCGGCGGCTATCTGGTGCATTACGGCCCGTCGGCGGAAAGCCCGCCAGTGGCTCCCCAGGTGCAGCGCAATGTACGCCTTGGTGCGCCGTTGCCGGGTGTCGAGATCGTCTGTGAGGAACAGGCGTGGCCATTGAGTGAGCACGCGGCCGATGTCGTGGTGTTGCAGCACGGCCTGGATTTCTGCCTGTCGCCCCACGGCCTGCTGCGCGAAGCGGCCAGCAGCGTGCGGCCGGGCGGGCACTTGCTGATTATCGGCATCAACCCCTGGAGCACCTGGGGCATACGTCACGTATTCGCGCGGGATGCGTTGCGCAAGGCGCGCTGCATTTCATCCTCGCGGGTCGCTGACTGGCTGAATCTGCTGGGCTTCGCGCTGGAGAAACGGCGCTTCGGATGCTATCGTCCGCCTCTTGCTTCAGCAGCATGGCAGTCGCGTCTTGCAGGGCTCGAACGCCTTGGCGAGGGGCGTCAGAGCCCCGGTGGCGGCTTCTATGTACTGGTGGCGCGCAAACTGGTGGTCGGCCTCAGGCCCTTGCGTCAGGTGCGCCGCGACCCCATCGGCAAGCTGATCCCAATGCCGATGGCCAAGGTCAGCCGCAACACTCAGGACCAGGCTTGAATAACGCCTTGCTGCACATGAAGCCCATCATTCTGGAAAGGTCGTAATGAGCGATAGCGTTGAACTCTTCACCGACGGTGCCTGCAAGGGTAATCCTGGCCCGGGCGGTTGGGGGGCCCTGCTGGTGTGCAAGGGCGTCGAAAAAGAGTTGTGGGGTGGCGAAGCCAATACCACCAACAACCGGATGGAACTGACCGGTGCGATTCGCGGGCTTGAAGAACTCAAGCGCCCTTGCGAGGTGACGCTGGTGACCGACTCTCAGTACGTGATGAAAGGCATTACCGAGTGGATGGTCAACTGGAAGAAGCGCGGCTGGAAAACCGCTGCCAAGGAGCCGGTCAAAAACGCCGATCTGTGGCAGCTTCTGGATGAACAGGTCAGTCGCCACACGGTGAAATGGCAGTGGGTGCGCGGGCACATCGGCCACCCTGGCAACGAGCGTGCCGACCAGCTCGCCAACCGTGGCGTCGACGAAGTGCGCGGCATCCGGCACGGCTAGACGCGCACGGGCTTGCAACGGCCGCTGCGTGCTAGAATCGCGGCCTGTACATGAGGCAACAGTCAATGGCATTGCAAAACCTGGATAACAGATCCATCGTCCTCGATACCGAAACCACCGGTATGCCGGTGACGGATGGTCACCGCATCATCGAGATCGGTTGTGTCGAGTTGATCGGTCGCCGCCTGACCGGTCGGCATTTTCACGTTTACCTGCAACCTGATCGCGAAAGTGACGAAGGCGCGATCGGTGTTCACGGTATCACCAATGAATTTCTGGTCGGCAAGCCGCGGTTTGCCGAAGTCGCCGATGAATTCTTCGAGTTCATCAAAGGCGCGCAGCTGATCATTCACAACGCAGCGTTCGACGTTGGCTTCATCAACAACGAATTTGCCTTGATGGGTTCGCAGGACAGGGCTGATATCACCCAGCACTGTTCGATTCTCGACACCCTGATGATGGCGCGAGAGCGTCACCCGGGTCAGCGCAACAGTCTGGATGCACTCTGCAAGCGCTACGGCGTCGATAACTCGGGCCGTGAGCTGCACGGCGCATTGCTCGACTCCGAGATTCTGGCCGACGTCTATCTGGCGATGACCGGCGGTCAGACCAGCCTGTCGCTGGCCGGCAATGCTTCCGATGGCAACGGTTCGGGCGAAGGCTCTGGCAATCGTGGCAGCGAAATTCGCCGCCTGCCTGCCGATCGCAAGCCATGCCGCATCATTCGCGCCTCTGAAAGTGAGCTGGCCGAGCACGAAGTGCGTATGAGCACCATCGCCAAGGCTTGCGGTGCTCCTCCGCTCTGGGTACAGATGCTGGAAGCCGGAGCGCAGGCATCTTCCTGACAGCAAGCGGCAGAGGTGAAATGAGCGTGGCACATCCTGCTTTGAGCATTCGGGTTGCAGACGAATGCTTCGAGGACTACATCCTCAACAGCGAATTCACGTTTACAGTGCTTGGCTATGCGCAGCCGCGTATCGGCGAGCCCGTGGATTCATGGCCGGTCGAGCTGGTCGAGCCGTACAGCAAGAATTATGGCATCGACTCTCAGGAATTTGCCGATCATCGTGAAGCCGCCACCAGTTCGGTGATGGTTGCCTGGCTGGATGACCACGCCGTCGGCCATATCGTGATGAGCACTCACTGGAGTGGATTCGCGTATATCGATGAGCTGGCAGTGGACGAGTCGGCGCGCCGTCATGGCGTCGCACGCTCGTTGCTCGACGCGGCGCAATTCTGGACTCGTAAGCGCAATCTGCCTGGCATCGTTCTGGAAACGCAGAACAATAACCTGGGGGCCTGCAGGCTGTACGAGAGTTGCGGGTACGTGGTAGGCGGGGTGGATCACATGCGCTATCGGGGCATCGATCCGAACACTCGTGAAACGGCGATTTTCTGGTATCTGATCTTTTCGGATTAACAGCTTCCCGCTGGCCATGCAGCCAAGGCGGGAATGCTGCCGTTATTACGTGGGTGTACGGGTAATTTTTATGCCCGATTGCACCAGCTCGAAGTCCTCACCACCCAAATGCTTGACCCGGTCGCCGATTGCCAGCCTGTAGGTGATCACCGGCTGCCCGCCCTGCGCCTCATTCGGCTGCGATTCCTGGAACTCATGAACCGGATAAACGCGACCTTCGGCGTCCCTGGCATGAAATTGTCCGACGAGAACTGAAGCCATTTGCTCTGTAACCTCTGAAACTGAATATAACTGCTGGTTTACGAATCCATCGAGGCTAGTAGACCACTGATCTATAGGTGAGTTTGCCTTTGAGGGAAAAAATAATCCCTGCCGTTCAAGCGCGTAGGGAATTGACTGGCGCAAAGGTCGTCTAAACCCTGCTTCTGTTCTATACCTAACCTTCCCTTGAATCAGATGACGGATATTTTCATGAGCCAGGTTCATACCATTGCCGTATTGGTCGGCAGTCTGCGAAAAGAGTCCATCAACCGCAAGATCGCTCTTGCTCTGGCAGAACTGGCACCTGCCAGCCTGAAACTGAATATTGTCGAGATCGGTGATCTGCCGTTGTACAACGAAGACATCGATGGCGACTCACCGCCGCCTGCATACACCACCTTTCGCGAGCAACTGGGCGCTGCCGACGGCGTGCTGTTTGTTACCCCGGAATACAACCGCTCGGTGCCCGGTGCCCTGAAAAACGCCATCGACGTGGGCTCGCGTCCTTACGGCAAAAGTGCCTTCAGCGGCAAGCCGGGCGCCGTGATCAGTGCCTCGCCGGGTGCTGTCGGTGGCTTTGGTGCCAACCATCACCTGCGTCAGTCGCTGGTGTTTCTGGACGTGCTGTGCCTTCAGCAGCCCGAAGCCTACCTGGGCGGCGCCGGGAGCTTTTTCGACGAGTCCGGCGCGTTGTCCGATAAAACCAGGCCCTTCCTGCAGAAGTTCATCGATGCCTTCGCCGCCTGGGTCGAGAAGAACGGCAGGGCTGCTGCCCACTGATTTTTTGACGAAGCGCGTCTGCCGATCGATTGCTTTATGTAACGCAGGCGCGTCGGTCCATCCCCATAAGCTGTTTCCTTTTTCTCTGCCACGCGCCTGGGCGCTGTGCGCAGAGGCGCCCTCCAAAGGAAACAGTACATGTCAGCAGCTCCCTATTTTTTCAGCGACTCTCTGCGCGCGCGCTTTACACAAGACATTCGGGACGCTATCGAACAGTCTCGAATCAGCCATGACGACGGCGCGTGGTTGCAGCTATTGGCTGCCGAAAGTAACGAGCCCACCAGCGATGCGGCTCCCCGAGTCGACCGGCTGCTGATAAGCGACGCGCAGCCCGTTAATGCGGAATTGGCCGCAGCCCTGTTCATCAGTGATGCCGCCAACCCCTCGGCGCGGGTCTTTCTCAGTACCCTGGCCTTCGGCATCGAGCAATTCGAGAGTCGCAGCGCGCTGTTCAACGCCTTGCAGCAGCGATTCGACGATATCACTGCCTTGTCGATCGTCGAGCGCGAACGCATCGAAGGCTCGCTGTTTGACGCCCGCACGCAGGCCGTGCTGCGCCAGCAGGCCGGGCATCTGCAGCGCCTGGCGGCCAGGTTGGAGGCGCTGCCTGATTTTCGACAGGCGACAGGCAAGGCCTTTCAGGATGTGCTGGTAGAAAGGGGCATCGACGTCGTTGCCCAGACCGTCCAGCTTGTGCACACGGCGCCCGGTGCTGCTCCGGCAGCGTCAACAGTCGTCGGAACTCAATACCTTGCCGATGCCGCCACGCAGGCGTTTTCCTACGAATCCCTGCCGCAAGGCCAGACACGTCGCTATCTGGATACCAAGGGGGCGGCGTTGCCCGAGGCACAGGCGATCGTTTTCGATCAGGCGCTGGCAGACTCGGCTGCTTCAGTCGGCACCGCGTATGAGCAGTTGCTGTCTGACTACTGGACGTCTCAGGGGCAGGATGGGCGCACGCGTCGCGACCTCACCGCTGATGCGCTTGCAGAGTGTTTTCGCCAGCATCTGTTATCGGGCCGGGCGCACCGCAACATGACGGAGGCTGAATATCGCTGGCTGCTGACCCTGCTGCCTTCGCAGCCTGGCGGGCCCGCTGCGCCGGTGCCGAGGGTACGCAGGTTATCAGTTGTCGTGGCCGGCCAGGACCCCGTCAAGCTGGTCGGCGTATTCCTCATCGATTTCCCCGGAGAGGCGTCACCGGCGGTATTTCTCTATTCATCATTGCCGGGCTTCCTGCGCTTCGGCGATCAGGCTCAGGCCACCGAGCATGTGCTGAGGGGCCCTTCACGCGCCGGATTGTTGTTTTACTCATCGTTGAATGACCATTCCGTCATCAGCCTGGAAGGTCAGCTTGAGCTGCGTCACGACACGCTCACCGAGGACTTTTTCAGCGAATTCATTGATGCCCTGATCGCCTTGCAAGAGCGCGACCTGCGCTACGTACTTGACCTGCCGGCCCTTCATTCCGAAAAAAATCCGGCTCGGATTGACGATGCGCTGGATATCCGCAAGCTGCTCGATGGTCGGCTATTGAACATGCACGACGCAGGGCGCTGGCGTCAGGACCGGCTGAGCTTTGACAGCGTCTGGGGGGCGGCTGCCCAGAGCAGTGTCAGTGAACGGCCGAACTTGATTTCAGACCCGTCCTACAACTGGATGGGCAAGTTGAAAAAGCTCGACGCCTTGCTCGGCAGCGTCGATGCCATGCATCCCGGTGCAGATGGCTGCATGCATCGCGCGCTCAACCTCTATCTGGCTTTGATCGGCGGTCCGCCCCTTGATGCCCGCAAGCTTTGGGTGCAGGCGGATGTCGCTGAGGCGACGCCGGTGCCAGTGTTGACGCTGGCGCTTGAACGGGTGTGCGGTTACGCAAGCATCCCCCTGGCTGACAGCATCGTTCTCGCCGGGCAGATCACTCCGGTGGCGGATCAACCGGTGCAGCGTCTGTCGCTGGCATTGCTTGAGCAGATATTGATCTGCGTGCAGGCAGATTTTGCCCATCGCTTCGAGGGTCAGATCAGCGAGTTCTACTCACGTACGATTCGCCAACGCGATACCAGCATGCATCCCGACGTGATATCCGCCCTGGTCCGGGAGTACTCGCTGCGTCTTGAGTTGCTGGTCGAACGGCGCACGGCCACGCTGCCTGTCGCTTTCCTCGACAACGTACAGCAGGTCCTCGACAGGCCGTTGCCGGCACTTCGGCAGACGTTGGGCGAGGCGCGCGTCGATGTTTTTAGGGTGACGGTTCAGTACGACCCGCAGGTGCCCGTGGTCAAGGTAACCAATGCGTTTGTGGTCACTGGCAGGCTTCCCGACAGTAAGCCCGTCCTGTGGATCCTGGATCAGGGACTCGTCGGTTTTGAAACCCAGCAGGCGCTGGAAGAGTATGTCGCCGGGCGACTGACAAGCATGGAGCTGAGCTCGCAGGTGTCAGGCGTTATCGCTGAACCTGACCGACGCATGTTGCTCGGCCAGCGTGCCCGTCGAGGGACGCTTGAACTCAAGGTCGTCCTGCAACCCATTGAAGGGCATTTCATCGAGGTATTGCAGCGCGACGAGGTCGAGCGCCAGCAGCGTACGGTGGCCGATCTTTATCGGCAGTCCATAGCCTGGCAGGTGCCGTCGGAACTGTTCGCCAACCTGCTGAGTGCCGCAGAGCGGGATGACCGAAATCGCCAGGCCCTCAATTCTCTGGGGGTTGCCATTCAGCTCATCATTTACAAAGCGCTCGTACCTTCATGGGTCAGCGAGGCGTCGAAGCGTGATCAGGTCATTCTGGTCGAGACCCTGCGACGGTTTTATGTGACCTGTGTCGGCGAGAAGGACTTTCTGTTCGATATTCCAAGCTTCTACGATTACTCCCTCAAGCAACTCAAGCGCAGGTTCGACAAGGACTTCGCAAAGCCTCGGCCTGATCCTGAAAACGTGCGTGTTTCGCTGACGCACTACGTCCCCGCCCCGGTGGCGCCGGGCGAGTTGCCCCAGTCGATACCTGCGGCTACCCAGGTCGTCAGCGAAAACCTGGTGGAGTTTGCAATCAACCGCTTTCTGTCCAGGCAGGACGGGGTCATTCTGCTCTCCTCAAAGGATGGCACGCCGCTGGACGTGGCCCTGACACCTGTGTATCTGCGTGAGCTGGTGAGGTCGCTGGACATCGCCTCGGGTTACCGCACGATGCTGAACTCGGTGCTGGCCGAGACGAGGCCGGATTATCTCGAGCGCCGCAAACTGTTCGTCGAGCAGGTTCCTTCGCTGGATATTTTGCGAGCCTTTGCTTCCAAGCTGAAAAACGAGCTGTCCGAGCAGGCGTATCGGATTATCGAAAACGTACTGAGCATGCCTGATGCGGTCGCGCGCCTGCCGGTCAACGGCTGCCAGATGATCCTCAGTCCCTTGAAACTGCTGCCGGCCAAGGAGGGCTGGGAGCCGACCGTCGTGCTCAATACGTACCTGATGGGGCCAAAGGAAAATCAGCCGGGACCGTGGGTGCTTTACGCGCCCCTGCACGACGAGTTCGTATTCAAGGAGTATCCCGACCAGGCTGCGCTGGTGCTTGATATTCACACTTCCGCCTATTTCCAAGCGTACATTCTGGATCGGATCGACCCCGATTTGCGCAAGATTTACGACAAGGGTGGCTTTGTGGAGCCGCACCTGCCTTTCAGCACCGAGTCCTCTTTCGATCTGCCGTTCGAGCGTGCTGCCCCTGTCACCGTGCAAATCGATCCCTATGAGGGCAATTGCCTGTTGCTGATGTTCAAGGGCGCTGTGGATATTCTGAAGTTGCAGGTCAAGCAGTACAGCGTCACCAATGCCGAACACCGCCGCGCGGCGACGCAGTATCTGTTCACGCTGGGCGCAGAGCAATTCATGGCGCTCATGCCTGGACGCCTGGGGGCACTGATCGGCATCATTCAGGGGGAGACATTGTTGAACCTGTCGCTCATCTCGGCAACGGATCAGCAATGGGGCCAGGCGATCTCGGAGTTCATGACGGCTCTGAGCGTGATGATTTCTTCCGGGCAGAACCCTGCGGAAGCCGCATCACTGACGTCTCATGAGACCAGCGCCTTGCTGGATGACCCAACGTCGCCCGACCCGCTTGTGCAATTGATCGATGCCGCTGATACGTTCGAGTTCTCTTGGGGCAACAGCTCTCTGACGCAACAGATACGGGAGCGTTTGCGCGAGTTCGAAGTTCACGACATAGCCTTGTACACGCTGCAACGCGATGAACTGTTAAGCGTCTACCGCGATCCTGTTACCGGCAGAGCATATGCAGCCATAGGTGGGAAAACCTATGACGTGCAGTCAGATGAGGACGGTTGGTTCATTGTGTCGGGCGACAGGATCGGTCCCTCGGTGAGTCTGGATGCGGATCAGCAATGGAAGCTGGACATCCAGGGCGGACTGCGCGGTGGAGGAGGGGCGCTTACCCGTATGGAGGGCAGTCTTGTCGACGATCTGGTTGATGAAATCATGGTTGTCAGCGCTCGAGGCATGCCCGAAATTCGTCATCGCCACCGGGATATGGCTTTGACCATCGAAGATGCCTGCCTGCAGGCGCAGCGCTATCTGGAAAACGCTCTGGACAACCTGACCAGACGCTTGCCGGACAACAAGCTGGATCCGCGTGCGGCGAAAATACTGAGCGATTTTTTTGCGCAGAAAGTGCCTGACGATCGACTCTACGAAGTGACTAAAAAAGCTGTCACCGGTCTGTATCAGGAGTTGATAGACCCTTCGCTGTCGCCCATCGACTCGCCGCGCTATGTGGTCGGAGTCAATCGAATGGGCAACGAATCGGCCAGCGCGTTCATCTTCGAAGCAGACCCGGCGCGGAGGATTTTTCTGACGGAGCAGTTTTTTCGACTGCCGACCTATCGATTGAAGCTCAGCGCGCAACGTGCCGGGGAGTTCAAGTTTCCTCAGCATTACCGGGCCGCGATCCTGATTCATGAGTTATCACATATGGTACTGAAAGCGGATGACATTGCTTACGTGGACTCACAGGCCCCATTCATCGATTTGCTTGAAGATGCACCGACCTATCGACTGCGGATCAGAAACGAACTGATTTATCAGCAGCAAAAGACGCTGTCCTTTCATACAGACCGCGACAAGTTGTTCAAGCAACTGGACGAAGATTCGTGGCGCGACCTGAGGCGAATGGATGGTAATGGAAAACAGACGATTCTGCGCATCGCTGGCAAGAGCACGCTCGAAGAGGCGCGTGATGTGTTTTACGAAGACGTCCACAAGCGGGTCGACATCATGCTCAAAAATGCCGACTCGGTAGCCTTGCTGGTGACGTTGCTGGGGCGAGAGCGATTTGTGAAGCCCTGATGCTCTGCCCCGGCGTACCGCATTGAGCGGCCACTGCGCCTGAATCAGACCAGATAATGACGCAGTTCCCTGGCGATCAGCAGGCGCTGGATCTCACTGGAGCCTTCGTAAATCTGGGTGATGCGCGCGTCCCGGTAGAAACGCTCGACAGGGTAGTCCTCCAGGTAGCCATAGCCACCATGAATCTGGATTGCCTTGGAGCACACCCATTCGGCCATTTCAGAAGCGAACAGCTTGGCCTGAGAGGCTTCCGACAGACACGCTTGCCCGGCGCTGCGCAGCCGCGCAGCGTGCAGGGTCAGCAGGCGGGCGGCGTTGATTCGGGTGTGCATATCGGCCAGCAGATTGGCAATACTTTGATGTTCGATGATCGGTTTGTCGAACTGCACCCGTTCACGCGCATACGCCAGCGCTGCTTCGAAGGCGGCGCGGGCGATTCCCAGTGCCTGCGCGGCGATGCCGATGCGGCCGCCTTCCAGGTTGGAGAGGGCGATAGACAGCCCCTTGCCACGCTCACCCAGCAGGTTGGCGGACGGGATTCGGCAGTTGTTCAAGGTGACCGCGCAGGTGTCCGATGCCCGGATGCCCATCTTGTGCTCGCTGCGATCCACCACGAAACCAGGGTTCTCGGTCGGTACCAGAAAGGCTGACAGGCCCTTTTTGCCGAGCGCCGGGTCGGTCACTGCAAACACGATAGCCAGTTGTGCCCGTTTGCCATTGCTGACGAACTGCTTGGCGCCGTTGATCACCCACTGATCACCCTGCAACTCGGCACGAGTGCGCAGGTTGTGGGCTTCAGAGCCTGCATGCGGTTCGGTAAGGCAGAAACAGCCGATGGCCCGGCCTGTGGCCAGTTTTTCCAGCCAGGCATGTTTCTGCTCATCGGTCCCGTAGTTGAGGACCGGCCCGCAGCCCACGGAACTGTGAACACTCATCAGCGTGCCGGTGGCGGCGTCGGCGGCGGAAATTTCCTCAACCGCCAGTGCATAGGCAACGTAGTCGATGTAAGTGCCACCCCATTGCTCTGGCACCACCATGCCCAGCAGGCCCAACTCACCGAGCTTGGCCACCAGCGCGTCATCGATCCAGCCGGCCTTTTCCCAGGCTTGGGCATGTGGGGCAATTTCGTTGCGGGCAAAGTCGCGCGCCATGTCGCGAATCATTACCTGTTCTTCGGTCAATTCAAGATCGTGCACGGCTCAATTCTCCAGACCGCTGAAGAAACTCTGCACCTGCGCGGCACTGACGTCCTGCGCGCTGGCGTGTTTCCATCGCGGCTTCTTGTCTTTATCGATGATCAGCGCGCGTATGCCTTCAATCAGGTCACCGCGTTCGAACCATTGGCGGTCCAGATGCAACTCCATGGCGAAGCAGGCCTGCAGCGGCAGATGACGACCACGGCGCAGCATTTCCAGAGTCACGGCCATGCCCAGCGGCGAATGAGCGTTCATTCGACTGACGGTATCCAGCGCCCACTCTCTGGTATCGCCGATGACCACTTGCTGAAGCTGTTCGAGCATGCTGGGGACATCCGGCAATCCGAAAAAGTGGTCGATGGCGTGGCGCAGGGCTTCCAGCGGCGGAGAGGGCAGGCGCTGGGTGGCCAGCTTGGCCAGCGCACCCTGCAGGTCCTTGAGTGGGGTCGACTTCCATTTCAGATGGTCGAGCATATGGTCGAGGCGCGGCAGGAGTTCGCTGTTCATCGACCAGTTGGCAAGGCCGCAGTACAGCGCATCGGCGGCACCGATCTGCGACCCGGTCACGCCCAGCCAGGTCCCCACTTCGCCGGGCAGCCGCGACAGAAAATAACTGCCGCCGACGTCAGGGAAATAACCAATGGCGACTTCGGGCATGCCGAGGCGGCTGCGTTCGGTGACCACGCGCAGGTCGGCTCCCTGAACCAGACCCATGCCGCCGCCCAGCACCAGACCGTCCATCAGGGCCAGTACCGGCTTGCGGTAACGGTGAATGGCCAGGTCCAGCTCGTACTCTTCGGCAAAAAATGTGTGATGCAGATCCTGGCCGTTCTGGTGGCTCTCATACAGTGAACGGATGTCGCCACCGGCGCAGAATGCCTTGCCGCCCGCACCACGCAGGACCACGGCATGAACCGAGGGGTCGTCGGCCCAGCGGTCAAGTTGCTGGCGAAGTGTGCGGACCATGTCCAGATCGATTGCGTTCAGGCCTTCCGGGCGATTGAGGGTCAAGTGACCAATGTGGTTACGCACGTCGACAACGATCGAATCCCGGCTGGCGGATGGTCGAACCGAGCGGGCCGATGAAACCTGTGAACTCATTCTGAACTCCTTGTTCGGTTGCGCTTTTTTCTTATTCGAGCGTTCGAGCGTCGCAGAAGATCCTAGCAGCGCAAATGTGCAAAGCAAAACTGCGTTTAAGCATAGTCTGAAGTTTCAGATATCCACTGTCTGGCGCATTCGCAACTGCCGGAGCGACGCTGTATTGCACTGACCAACGCGAATCATTGCCTGGCGGATGAGTATTATGACTGTCATTAATGTCACAAAAGGGAATTCCTCAGGTGTACCCCATGAAAGTCCCCGTTTCTGTCGTTTATGAGCGATAAGTATGCCCCACGCGAGTGGGCCGCCCACGAGCGTCCGACCATGCCTGGCTCGCCGTCGACGCCGCTGCATTCGACTGCGCGGCGTTGGGCGTTTGCTGTCGTAGGGGTGATCGTCGCGCTGACCGGTGGGCTCGGCAACGCACTGGTGGTCGCCAACCTGCCGTATCTGCAGGGCGCGCTGGGGGCGACGTCGCAGGACATCGCCTGGCTGCCGGCGGCCTACATCATGACGAACGTGTCGATGAATCTGCTGCTGGTGAAGTTTCGTCAGCAATTCGGTCTGCGCGCGTTCACCGAGCTGTTTCTGGTGCTGTACGCGCTGGTGACGCTGGCGCATCTGTTCGTCAACGACATCGATTCGGCCATCGCTGTACGTGCGGCACACGGCATGGTTGGCGCTGCACTCAGCACCCTGGGGCTGTATTACATGATCCAGGCTTTCCCGCAGAAGTGGCGGCTCAAGGCGCTGGTACTCGGGCTTGGCACCGCCCAGCTGGCAACGCCGCTGGCGCGGCTGGTGTCGGAAGACTTGCTGCAAATTGCCCAGTGGCGTGGCCTTTATCTGTTCGAGCTGGGCATGGCGCTGCTCTCGCTGGGCTGCGTGCTGATGCTCAAACTGCCGCCTGGCGATCGCTTCAAGGCGTTCGAGAAGCTCGATTTCCTCACCTTCGGCCTGCTGGCCACCGGTTTTGCGCTGCTCTGTGCGGTGCTGTCGCTGGGGCGTATCGAATGGTGGCTGGAAGCGCAGTGGATTGGTATCGCCTCAGCGGCATCGATTGCGCTGATCTGCGCTGGACTGGCCATCGAGCATAACCGCAGCAATCCGTTGCTGATCACTCGCTGGCTGGGCAGTGGAGCGATCCTGCGCCTGGGCTTGGCCGTCATCCTGTTTCGCGTGGTGCTGTCCGAACAGTCGGTCGGCGCTGTCGGGTTTCTTCAGGCGCTGAACATGGGCAGTCAGCAGTTGCACACGCTGTACCTGGTGATGCTGCTCGGCAGCGTTTCGGGGCTGGCGGTCAGTGCGCTGACCATCAATCCGGCACATCTGATCAAACCCTTGCTGATCTCCCTGGCGATGATGGCAATCGGTGCCTGGATGGACAGTCACTCCACCAACCTGACCCGCCAATCGAACATGTACCTCAGCCAGTTTCTGCTGGCCTTTGGCGGCACATTTTTTCTTGGGCCTACCCTGGTGCTGGGGATCAGCGGCGTGTTGGCGAACCCGCGTAACATGGTCAGTTTTTCAGTGTTGTTCGGGATCACTCAGAACATCGGCGGGCTGATCGGGTCTGCTGCATTGGGCACCTTTCAAGTGGTGCGCGAGAAGTTTCATTCCAGCCACATCGTTGAACACCTGACCCTCATCGATCCGCTGGTACAGGCGCGACTGCAGAGTTACAGCGCCAGCTACAGCTGGGTGATCGCCGACCCGTCGTTGCGCAACAGTCAGGGCATCCGCACGATGGCCACGGCAGCGACCCGGGAAGCCAATGTGCTGGCTTACAATGATGTGTTCATGCTGATCGCGCTGATTGCCGTGCTGACCATGATCTGGATTTCAGCCCGGGTCCTGTGGCTGAAAATGACCACTCAACCTCTGCCGCTGGCACCCATTGCACCTGCTGCTCCGCCCACCGTATCCAATTCCGGCGTTAAATCTTCATGACCGAATCCAAAACCCCAGATACCGAAGCCCCGCGCAACTCGCCGCCACCGGCTCCGTTGACGTCCCCGGTGACCAGCAAGCCGCGCTCGACCCGCAAGCGTGTCGTGTCTTCAGTGATTTTCGGCGCCGTTGCCTTGGCCGGGGTGCTGGTGGTGCTGTACGCCTGGCAACTTCCGCCGTTTGCCAGCCCGATCGAGAGCACCGAGAATGCGCAGGTCAAGGGCCAGACCACGCTGATCGGGCCGCAGCTGAGCGGGTATGTCTACGAAGTACCGGTGCAGGACTTCCAGTTCGTCAAGGCCGGTGATCTGTTGGTGCGTCTGGATGACCGTATCTATCGTCAGCGCCTGGATCAGGCCATTGCACAACTGGCTGTGCAGAAGGCCTCGCTGGCCAACAATCTGCAACAGCGGCGTAGTGCCGAAGCCACCATCGGCCAGCGCCAGGCCGAACTGCAGAACAGCATCGCCCAGAGCCGCAAGAGCGCTGCCGATCTTCGGCGCAATCAGGCGCTGGTGACCGACGGTTCGGTTTCGAAAAGCGAGCTGGATGTCACGCGTGCCGCCGACGCGCAGGCGAACGCTGCCGTTGCCGAAGCCAAGGCAGTCTTGCAGATCGCCCGTGAGGACCTGCAAACAGTCATCGTCAACCGTGGCTCGCTGGAAGCCTCGGTCGCCAATGCGCAAGCGGCTATCGAGCTGGCGCGCATCGACCTGGACAACACGCGTATCGTTGCCCCGCGTGACGGGCAGTTGGGGCAGATCGGCGTGCGTCTTGGTGCCTATGTCAATTCGGGTGCGCAGTTGATGGCACTGGTGCCCGAGCAGCGCTGGATCGTGGCGAACATGAAAGAAACCCAGATGGCCAATGTGCGCCTGGGGCAGCCGGTGAGCTTTACCGTCGATGCGCTCGACGGCCACCAGATGCACGGCCACGTACAACGAATTTCGCCCGCTGCGGGTTCGGAATTCAGCCTGCTGCCTGCCGACAACGCCACCGGCAACTTCGTGAAGATTTCCCAGCGTATCCCGGTACGCATCGTGGTCGATGCCGATCAGCCCATGCTTGAGCACCTGCGGCCTGGGATGTCGGTGGTCGTGAGCATCGACACCAGCGCGGACGGCGATGTGCCGCCTGATCCGGCGGTGCGCTGAACCTTTGGATGATCGCTGATGCTGGACGCGGGCAGGATTCGATCCGATGCAAGTTGACTATCGTGCCGACGCTCCGCGTCGGCACGATAGTCAAAGGGGAGGGGCAAACGCGACAGGCATCAGAACAGCTTGCTGAACACCCAATACAAAGAACCTGACAAGAGGATTGCCGCCGGCAGGGTCAGAACCCAGGCCGTGGCCAGATTGCGCAGGGTACGCATTTGCAGCCCCGAGCCATTGGCGACCATCGAACCGGCCACGCCGGACGACAGCACATGGGTCGTCGACACCGGCAGCCCGTACATGTCCGCCGCCCCGATCGTGAACATCGCCACGACCTCTGCCGACGCGCCCTGAGCGTAAGTCATGTGCGTCTTGCCGATGCGCTCGCCCACAGTCACCACGATACGCTTCCAGCCAACCATCGTGCCCAGCCCCAGGGCGATGGCCACGACAATCTTGACCCAGGTCGGAATGAACCGCGTGGCACTGTCGATCTGACCCTTGAACGCTTCAAGCTTGGTCCTGGTATCCGCGTCGAAATCGCCGACCTTGTTTTTCTCCATCAGGCGGATGGTTTCCGAGGTCAGGTACATGTCGTTACGCACGTTGGTCACTGCTTCGGCAGGCACCTTCGAGAGCGAGCCATAGCTGGCGACCTGATTGCCGATCTTGCCGGTCATGACCGCCAGCGCAGGGATCAGGTCGGGGCCGGCCTGTTTGCTGACCAGATAATCGGACAGGGTCTTGCGCGAATCGGTCGGGGCGGGCAGGGGAACGCTGCGCATCAATGCCTGCTGGGTGACCTCTGCAATCGCACCGAACTGAGTGGCCTGATCGGCGGGCATGGTGCGGTTCAGCGCATAAGCCATCGGCAGGGTGCCAACCAGAATCAACATGATCAGGCCCATGCCTTTCTGCCCGTCGTTGGAGCCATGCGCGAACGAAACGCCCGTGCAGGTCACAATCAGCATGGCGCGAATCCACAACGGTGGCGGCGCATTGCCTTCCGGAGCCTTGTACAGCGCGCGGTTCTTGATGAACATGCGCATGGCCAGCAACAGCAACGCGGCACAGCCGAAACCCACCAGTGGCGAGAGCAGCAGTGAGTAACCGATCTTGGTGGCCTGCGACCAGTCCACACCGCTGGTGCCGTCGCGGCCGTGCATCAGGGCGTTGGCGATACCGACCCCGATGATCGAACCGATCAGCGTGTGTGACGAGGACGCCGGCAGACCCAGCCACCAGGTGCCGAGGTTCCAGATGATCGCCGCGATCAACAGCGCGAAGATCATCGCGAAGCCTGCCGATGAGCCGGTCTGCAGAATCAGTTCCACCGGCAGCAGGGCAATGATGCCGAATGCCACCGCGCCGCTGGAAAGCATCACGCCGAGAAAATTGAAAAAGCCCGACCAGACCACGGCAAAGCCCGGCGGGAGGGAGTGGGTGTAGATCACGGTGGCGACGGCGTTGGCCGTGTCATGAAAGCCGTTGACGAATTCGAATCCCAGCGCGATCAACAACGCTACACCCAACAGCACAAACGGGGTCCAGGTGGTGACCACCGTGCCCATGTCGTCAACGTCCTGTTTGAGGCTGTAGCCGGTGAACAGCAAGCCTGCGATAAGTATCGTGAAGAAAAGTATCATGGTCATTCGGCTGGGCTTGCGACCGAATTGACTCGCTGACAGGCTCGCCTTGCCGAGAGCGTCTGGAGACAGTGCGTTTGTAGCCATGTTCGCAATCCTGGATTGAAAGAATATTGACATGGTCATTGCAAAATGTGACAGAGATGCGACATGCCACCAATCAGTGCGCTTTTGCGCCAGATTTCTGACAACCGGCAGGCCGCTCAGTAGTCTCCGCGTTTGCGGAACGCCCAGCGCCCGGCAACCAGCGTGAAGGTCGCCACCAGCGCCACCAGAATCCAGAAGCCCTCAGGGTCGGACGCCAGCGGTACGCCCCCCACGTTCATGCCGAAAAAGCCGGCGACAATGTTGATCGGCAAGGCCAGAACAGTCACCACGGTCAGGGTAAACAGGGTTCTGCTGCTTTGTTCGTTGAGGTTGGCGGCAATTTCTTCCTGCAACAGTTTGATGCGCTCGCCCAGCGCCGTGAGGTCGTTGATCACCAGCGAGGACTCTTCGATGGACTGACGCAATGCCTGGACATCCTGTTCGCGCAACCATTGCGGAGGTTTGTGCAACAGGCGCATCAACGAACCGGGCTCCAGCGCCAGCAGGCGTTGCAGACGTACCAGCACCCGGGGCATGGCGCCGAGTTCGGAGCGATTGTTGCTCAGTCGCTGCGAAAGCAACTGGTCTTCGATGCGGTCGACGTTGACGCTGGTCTTGCGCAGAAACTGCGTCAGCACTTCGCCCTGATCGCTCAGCAAATGGGCGAGGAGTTCCAGCGGTGAGTCGAATTGCTCGCCGCGTTTGACTGCCGAGCGCAGCTTGTCCACCGAACGCAGCGGCTGCAGCCGGGCGGTGATCAGCAGACGCTGGCGGGCACATACCCACAAGGTGGAAATATCCGTTGAGAGTCTGTTGAAGTCGAACACCACGTCGTTGACGACCGCCAGCAACGTGGTATCCACGTGCTCGATCCGGGTCGAGCGCGAGCCCTCGTGCAATGCCTCGAAAAACTCTTCCGGAAGATCCAGCTGGGTTTTCATCCAGCGCTCGCAGGCCGCATGCGAGAGGTTCAGGTGCAGCCAGATGAAGTCGTTCTCTTCGGGAGGGTTTTGCAGGTAATCCAGCGCGGCAGCCGAACCGATTTCCTGGCCACTTTCACCGTGGCGAAACCGGAAGCCGTAGAGCAGACCGAAAAGGTCGGAGTCCTGATGATGGTGCGCGATACTGTGGTTCATGGCTGTCCACGTGCGGCCTGGCCCGGGCAGGGAGGCGAAGGCCGCATGATGACAAGGCGTTATTTCATATTTGTGACAGCTTGTTGCCGGGTGTGTCATCTGTCATACCGGCAAGCGGCTGGGTGGGCAGCCGTTCAGTCAATCGACAGCTCGCTGTCGCATTGACAGCGGTCAGACCATCGCCAGCGGCACCTTGCGAGTGGGCGCAGGCCATGCCAGATCGATATCGGCCAGATCACGCTCGGTCAGACGAATCTGCTCGGCCGCGATGTTCAGACGAATGTGTTCCGGGTTGGTCGCCTTGGGAATGGCGATCATGTTGTCCTGACGCAGCACCCAGGCCAAGGAAATCTGTGCCGGTGTTGCATCGTGGCGTTTGGCGATTTCGTGCAGGGCAGGGTGGTAGAGCAGATCGCCAGCCTGACCGATCGGGCAGTACGCCATCAACGGCAGATGACGGTCCGCGCTCCACAGCATCAGGTCGAACTCGATGCCGCGTTGCTCCGGGTTGTAGAGCACCTGATTGGTGGCACAACGCGGGTTGTTGAGCTCGATCATGTCCGGCACATCAAAGTTGGAAACACCCCAGGCACCGATTTTGCCCGCTTCACGCAGACGCTCGAATGCCTCGACCGTCTCGGTCAGCGGGTACTGGCCAGGCCAGTGCAGCAAGTACAGGTCGATGTAGTCGGTGTTCATTCGTCGCAGGCTGGCCTCGCACGCGGTCGGGATACCGGCGCGGCTGGCGTTGTGCGGGTAGACCTTGCTGACCACGAATACCTTGTCCCGCTGTCCGGCAATGGCTTGACCGACGATTTCCTCGGCTGCGCCATCGGCGTACATCTCGGCGGTGTCGATCAGGGTCAGGCCCTGTTCGATACCGAGGCACAGGCCCGCGATCTCTGCCGAGCGCTGATGCCCTTTTTCACCCATGTGCCAGGTGCCCTGACCCAGCACTGGTACGGTTCTGCCTGCCAGCTCCAGTGTGCGCATGTGACCCCCTGCAATTAAATAAGCAGCTAATGAGCGGTTGAATAAGCAGGTCTCAGGCAACAAGAGGCGCACGAGGTTCCGTACGCCCGCCAATCACCATGCAGATTTAAACCCGGAACTGCTTCAGCAAGGTGTTCAATTCTTCGCTCAACCCGCGCAGGTGCAGACTGGCCGAAGTCGACTGTTCGGCGGCCAGTGCCGTGCTCTGGGACAATTGTGCGGCCTGGGTAACGTTCTGGTTGATGTCATCCACCACGTGCGTCTGCTGCAGGGTGGCACTGGCGATGGAGGCGTTCAGGCTGTTGAGGTTGCGCAGCGCCTGACTGATTGAGGTCAGGCTCTGACCGGCCTGATTGGCCTGCTCGATGGTCAATTGCGAGGAACGGCTGCTGTCGCCGATCACCTTGACCGCTGCATCGGAATGCTTTTGCAGGCGTTCGATCATTGACTGGATTTCTGCGGTCGACTTCTGCGTGCGCTGGGCCAGCAGGCGCACTTCATCGGCCACCACGGCAAAGCCGCGGCCCTGCTCGCCGGCGCGCGCCGCTTCGATGGCTGCGTTCAGCGCCAGCAGGTTGGTCTGCTCGGCAATCGAACTGATCACTTCCAGCACGCTGCCGATCTGTGTGCTCTCGCTGGCCAGACTCTGCATCACTTGCACGGCCTGACCAATGGTGCTGGAGAGGTGTTCGATCTGGCGCAGGCTGTTATCGATATTGATTTGGCCCTGCTGTGCCTGCGACTCGGCATCGCGCATTTCGCTGGCGGCATGTTCAGCGTTCTTGGCCACGTCCTGCACGCCGTAGGTCACCTCGTTGACCGCCGTGGCAACCAGATCCATTTGCTGCGATTGTTTTTCGCTGCGGCCTTGCGCCTGTTCGGCGTCGCTGCCCAGATCGGTCGAGGCCTGGCCCAGCGCCACGGCAGAGTGCTGCAACTGACCGACGACATTGCGCAGCTTGGCGACAAAGGCATTGAAGTGCGTACCCAGTTCAGTGATTTCATCCTTGCCGTGGGTTTCCAGCGTGCGGGTCAGATCGCTTTCGCCACTGGCAATATCGGCCATCGCATCAACCGCCGCTCTGAGAGGGCGCACGATGCTGCGTACGATCATCACCAGCAGCAAGACCATGATCAGCACGATGCCGGCGATGAACATCCCGGCGTTCCACAGCTGTGTCTTGAACTCTGCCGCCACGTCGTCGACGTACACGCCGGAACCCAGAATCCAGCCCCATGGCTGAAACAGCTGCACGTAGGAGGTCTTTTTCACCGGCTCGCTGGCGCCGGGCTTGGGCCAGCGGTAATTCACCATCCCGGCACCCTGGGCTTTGACCAGCGTGACCATTTCGTTGAACACCGCAAAGCCATCCGGGTCCTTGATGGTCGACAGATCCTGGCCTTCAAGTTTGGGGTTGGTGGGGTGCATGATCATCACCGGGCGCAGGTCGTTGATCCAGAAGTAGTCGCTCTGGCTGTAACGCAGGCTCTTTATCTCTTTCAAGGCCTGCTGTTGCGCAGCCTCGCGTGTCATGCCGCCTGCAGCTTCAAGCCCCTGATAAAACGAGAGGATGCCGCTGGCAGTCTGCACCACATGCATGGTTTTCTCGGCCTTGGCCTGATACAGGTCGTTATGCAGCTGCCTGAGCAGCGTCGCCGACAGGACGAATAGCATCAGCACTGAAACGACAAGAATCAGCCACAGACGGCGACTGATGGACAAACTGCGCATACTCATGATTGGCATCCCATGCATTATTTTTTTTCTTCTGATGAATCCGATCCGCGCAACGCGCGATTCAGAGCCTTTCAAGCATCTCGGCGCATCCTGACCAAACATGAGCGGCCGGTCACACTTTTTAACGGCGTACACCGCTATGGCGAAAGGCTTACAGCAACAGACGCGATTGGCTCTATCGACGGACCCTCAGTGAATGTAGGATCCAATTCAACAGCTGCAGCGAAGGAACGCCGCAGTGATCAGGGAGGATCGACCATTGCCAGGAGGCTACTGACAGGATGTCGGAATGGTCATGTTGCAAAACCACCCGCTTCGGCGGGTTTTTTGCGTCTGCAGGAAAGCAGGGCGGGTTCAGCGGTCCGGCTCGCAGCCCTTGAGCACCAGCCTGAGGATGGTCCGGGTTGCCGCCTCGTAATCGGCGTCCTGCAGTTTTGCCTTGCCGGTGACCGTTGCGATCTGCCAGTCGAAATCGGCATAGGTCTGGGTCGCGGCCCAGATGGTGAACATCAGGTGATGAGGATCGAGCGGGGCGATCTGTCCGCTGTCGATCCAGGCCTGGATGCATTCGATGTTGTGCCGTGCCTGGCCATTGAGCTGTTCAATCTGCTGCGCTGTCAGGTGCGGGGCGCCATGCATGATCTCGCTGGCGAACACTTTCGAGGCGAAGGGCAGGTCGCGGGAAATCTGGATTTTCGAACGGATATAGCGGCTGAGGACTTCGGCAGGTATGCCTTCGGGATTGAAGGGTGTCGAGGCACGCAGAATGGGCTCGATGATGCTTTCCAGCACCTCGCGATAGAGGTTTTCCTTGGATTTGAAGTAGTAGTAGACGTTGGGCTTGGGGACACCGGCCTTGGCTGCGATGTCGCTGGTCTTGCTGGCGGCGAAGCCCTTGTCGGCAAACTCCTCGCTGGCAGCGCGCAGGATGAGTTCTTTGTTGCGCTCGCGGATACTGCTCATGACCCGGTTATTCCCTTGCCTGCATGGCGGTCGCGCATGTTAGCACCGGGTTTGCGCAGCGCTCAATGTTGACGGCCCGGGGCAGGGTTGCACCGGGCCGTCTACTCAGGCGCTCATCAGTTCCTGGACTCTGGCGGCCAACGCGTCAATCGCAAATGGCTTGGTCAGTACGCGCATTCCTGGCCCGAGCTGTTCGTCACCGATGGCGGCGTTTTCCGCGTAGCCGGTGATGAACAGTGTCTTCAGATGCGGGCGGACCTCGCGTCCGGCATCGGCCATTTGTCGTCCGTTCATGCCGCCCGGCAGGCCCACGTCAGTGATAAGCAGGTCGATATGCACATCCGAGCGCAGCAGTTTGAGGCCGGCCAGGCTGTCGGCGGCTTCGATCAGCGTATAGCCCAGGTCACCGAGGGCATCGGTGAGCAGCATGCGCACCGTGGGTTCGTCGTCCACGATCAGGATGGTTTCCCCGGACTGGGTAAACTCGAATGGCGCCTTGTGCACATCGCCTTCGTCCCTGGCCGCAGTACCCTCGTAGCGGGGCAGGTACAGCGATATCGCGGTTCCCTTGCCAACCTCAGACTGAATGCGCACGCGTCCGCCGGACTGATTGGCAAACCCGTAAATCATCGACAGGCCCAGCCCGGTGCCCTGACCAATGGGCTTGGTGGTGAAGAAGGGGTCGAATGCCTTGGCGATGACATCAGGCGTCATGCCGGTGCCGGTATCGGTCACGCACAGCGAAAGATAGTGGCCCTCAGGCATATCGTGTGCGCGTGCCACATCGCCGTCTATCCAGCGGTTGCTCGCCTCAATGGAGATGCGTCCGCCGTCCGGCATCGCATCGCGGGCGTTGATGCACAGATTCAACAGCGCGTTTTCCAGCTGGCTGGCATCGACCAGTGTCGGCCATAAACCCATGGCACCTATGGTCTCGACCACGATGCTGGGGCCGACCGTGCGCTGGATCAGATCGGTCATGCCTTTCATCAGCCTGTTCACGTCGGTCGGCTGCGGGTCCAGGGTCTGGCGTCGAGAGAAGGCCAGCAGCCGGTGCGTCAGGGCCGCTGCACGTTTGGCCGCGCCCTGGGCCGTCACGATGTACTTGTCAACCTCGCCCCAGCGGCCTTGCTCGATCCGCGAGCCCATCAGTTCTAGGGCGCCGGAAATGCCTGCCAGCAGGTTGTTGAAGTCGTGGGCGAGGCCACCGGTCAGTTGCCCGACCGCTTCCATTTTCTGTGACTGGCGCAGCTTCTCTTCGGCCTGCATGAGCTCGGTGGTGCGCGCTGCCACGCGTTGCTCAAGCGTGTCGTTGAGTGCCCGCAGCGCGGCAGTGGCACGGTCGCGTTCGGCTGCCACGGCGCGTCGTTCGTCAACGTTGATGAGCACACCGGGGAAGCTCAGTGGCGTGCCATCCTCCGCTCGGTCGACCCGGCCGTTGGCTTCGATCCAGTAGTAGACCCCGTCAGTACGACGAACGCGGTACTGGTGGGCGTAAACACGTCCGTTGGTGATGACCGCATTGATCGCATGGATCAGGCATTGCTTGTCTTCCGGGTGAACAGTGGCAATGACTTGCTCCAGACTCAGGCCTTCACGGCCCAGCCCGGGGTCCAGACCGAAGGCCTTGGCGAAGGCTTCGTCGACGGTAAAGCGATCGGTCGGCAAGTCCCAGTGCCAGGTGCCGATGATTGCACCGGCGGCCAGGGCGAGCTGAACACGGTCGATGTTTTCGCGTGCGACGGCCTCACTGGTGCGCAAGCGCTCCTCGGCATCGCGTCGCGCCGTCACATCGCTGAAGATCACCGCAATCTGCCGGTCAGCCGGCTCACCGACACGCACCGCCTTGACTTCGAACCAGCGCTCGAAAGCCTTGGCATAGTTCTCGAAACTGGCAGGCTCGCCGGTTTTTGCGACGTGCCCATAGGCTTCGAACCAGAACCGCTCCAGGTCCGGCGCGAACTCGGTCACCCACTTGCCGCGCAGATCGACGCCGGCCTGACGTTCAAAAGCGGGGTTGGCTTCGATGAAGCGGTAGTCCACGGGGCTGTCATCGGCATCGAACTTGACCTGAATGATGGCGAATGCAGCTTCGATGGTCTCCAGCATGGCCCTGGAGCGCTCTTCGCTCTGGCGCAGCGCCGTCTCGGCCTTGCGCATCTGTGACATGTCGAGCATTGCACCGATCATGCGCACCGCCTGGCCGTCGGTATTGCGTATTACATGGCCGCGGTCCAGTACATCGGCATAGGACCCGTCCAGCCGACGAAAGCGGTATTCATCCGTCCAGGCAGTGCCATTGCCGTCGATCACGGCGTGAATGGAGTTGTACACGCGGCTACGGTCGTCGGGATGGATCTGGCTGATCCACCAGTCACCAGAGTTGTCCAGGGTTGCCAGCGGGTGGCCGTAAGCCTCCTCAAGCGCGTCGTTCCAGAGCACCAGATTGGCTGCAAAGTCCCAGTCCCAGATCGCGTCGTTGGTCGCCTTGGCGGCCAGCCGATAACGTTCCTGGGCTTCCTCGGTCGCGCGGCGCGCCAAGTGCTCGCGGGTGCGATCGCGCAGGATCTTCACGAAACCGAGGTGCGTATTCCTTTCGTCGTAGAGCGGCATCATCTCGCCCGATGCCCAGAACAGCTCACCGTCCTTGCGCAGGTGCCAGCGCTCGTCCGACGCCCGGCCTACGCTCAGCGCCAGCTGCATTTCATGCTCTATCCGGTCGTTGGCCAGGTCTTCGGGCGTAAAGAAACGCTCGGCGCTCTGACCGACCATCTCATCCTGGGTCCAGCCCAGAACCTGTTCTGCGCCCGGGTTCCAGTCGGTAATGATGCCGTTGCCATCGGTCAGGATCATGGCGAAATCCATCGCGCTTTCAAAGACTGCGCGCTGGCGTGCCTCCTGGCCAACGGCTACGTGTCGAGGGGTATTCGTTGCGGCGTCGATGCCGGCTTCTTCAAGCATTCTGCGCAGGTCCACGATCTGCGCTTCAAGCTCTTCTCTTGTCAGGTCTTTCAGAGCGCCTCCCGCTCACACGTTATGTTCGGCATGGGCGGGCACTTGCCGGTGGCCTGCTTTGCACGTTGAATCCGGTCGTTATTGATATCTGCATTTGCCTGTGTGCGTCCCGGGCGCGAGTATCAGCGAATAGACCACTTTCTCTCGGCAGGCTGCACCTGATGTGCCTCTTTCTATGGCGACCACCATACAGTCATTGTCGCGCTTGAATTCACGTCCTGTCGTGACCGCAGCGCAGTGGCCGTGTCAGTGGACATCTGCCGACGAATCGGGTTTCGACGGATCAGGAATTTAAAGCAGCCATCGTGTCCTGAGCCGATTCAGGCGAGATGGTCAAGGCGCGGCGATTTGTCCGGGTATTCATCGGCCTGTGGAGGGCTTTCTTTATAGGGCGTCAGGTCAGGGGAACAACTTTGTTTGCAGGCTGCGCACATTGCTCATGACCTGATGCGAATTGTGCTTGCGGGTCAGCCTTTTTTCAGGGGTTCTGCGGAGCGCATGCTAGGATTTACCCTTTCGTTATGCGAAACGTGCCCTTCGTATGTCCATCGATGCAAACAGTTCCGGTACACCCTCTGCAGCCAAGCAGCCCGCAGCCAAGCGTCGCCTGCCCAAGGGCGAGGTACGCAAGGCCGAAATCATCAAGGCGGCCATGACCCTCTTCGCTCGGGATGGGTATGCCGGCGCCTCGCTGACCAACATTGCCAAGGTGGCAGGTCTCTCCCAGGTCGGCCTGCTGCACCACTTCCCGACCAAACTGGTGCTGCTGCAAGCCGTTCTCGAACATCGCGACCAGTACATTGCCGCCAGGCTGCAGGATGCCGATCAGGTCGCTTCTCTGGATGGGTTCCTGTCGTTTCTGAAGCAGGTCCTGAGTTTCAGTATCGAAGACGCCGCGGTCAGCCAGGCGCTGATGATCATCAACACTGAAAGTCTCTCGGTGACGCATCCTGCACACCGCTGGTTCAGCGAGCGTTTCGCGATCGTGCACGGCCATCTTCAGGCGCACCTGAAGTTGCTGGTCGAGGCAGGCGAAATTCGAGCGGATGTTGACGCAAGGCAGATCAGCCTGGAGATAGCCGCCATGATGGATGGCATGCAGATTCAATGGCTTCGATCGCCAGGGGATGTGCAGATAGAGGCGGGGTTTGCCAGGTTTCTCGAACGACTCGCGAGGGATCTGGCTGCACGCTGAGTTGCGGGCATTTGCCAGGCAGGCATCGGTGGTCCTGTCGACCACCGATGCCTTTGGCATGTGAATGTTGCCTGGGATGAATGTGGCTTAGTAAGCCTGTTCTGCCTTGACCTGTACGGCCTTGCGCAGGGGGATCGGCAGCGGGTTGGAGTCGCGAGTGGTCAATTGCTCCGGGTACAGCGCTACAACCGTGCGGTCGAGCGTCAGGTTTTCCGAGTCCTTGCCCACCAGCACCTTGAACTTGCCAGGGTCAACGTTCCAGCTCACCGAGTTGGCTGAGTAGTAAGCGAACGAGCGCGAGTCCAGGGCAATGGTCACGGTCTTGCTTTCGCCAGGCTTCAGGTAAACCTTGGAAAAGCCCTTCAGCTCTTTTTCTGGACGATCAACCAACGGCTTGGAAGGCTGCACGTACAACTGAGCCACTTCAAAACCGGCCTTGTCACCCGTGTTGGTAACCTTGAACGACGCTTGAATGGTCGCACCCGGTGCCAGCACGTTGCTCGACAGCTTCAGATCGCTGTACGCGTAAGTGGTATACGAAAGCCCGAAGCCGAATGGGTAGAGCGGTTTGGTGTGCTTCTTGTCGTAACCGCGATAGCCCAGGTACAGGCCTTCGCTGTAGCTCATCTCGACAGGCGGGTTAGGGCTGCTGAAATAGTACGGCACCGGGTTCGAGTACGACGCATAGCTCGGATTGTCCTGCGCCTTCTTGTCCAGCGTGATCGGCAGCTTGCCCGATGGATTGACCTTGCCGAACAGGATTTCAGCAAGTGCCTGGCCGCCCTGTTGCCCTGGATACCAGGCATGCAGAGACGCCGCTACCTTGTCAGCCCACGGTTGCATGTCCATGCCACCGCCACCGTGCAGCACCACGATGGTTTTCGGGTTGGCTTTCTGAATGAAACCGATCAGCTCGGACTGAAATTGCGGCAGTTCGAACGGACGATCAAGCGACTCACCCTCGTACTCGAAGTTATTGCCGGCGGCTACCACGACAGCGTCGTAATCCCCCAGGTTCTTAGGTGGACGCAACGCTGCCCAGCTCATCTGCACGCCGTTCATGCCGCCCAGTACCGGGGTGAAGTTGCCCTTGAGCCGGCGGTATTCGAGGCGCACGTTGTATTCGCTGCCAGCCTTGAGGTTCACGGTTTTAACCGTCCGCGGAACCACTGGAATCAGGTCGAACGAGACTTGCGAGCCCTCGTCCTCGAGCACCAGTTCATCATTGATCCAGAGTTTATAGGCACCGTCCGCGCGGACCTTGAACACCTGTGGACCGGTGATCGTCGGTTTGATCTTGCCAGTGAAACGGGCCGAGAACGAGCCGGCTGAAGGGCTGTAGCCATTGACCGCGCTGCTGCCGTAATCAGTGACGTTGGTATTGGTAATCCAGTCCAGGTTGACGCCCGGTTCGATGCGGGTTGCCACCGGGTCGCCGGACAGCGAGGTGTTGGCGTAATACTCGGCTTTTACGCCGGTATTGCTGATCGCCTGTTGGTCACTGCCTGGCTGATACCAGACCGACGATTTGGGGTTGAGGCTCATCTGTGGCAGGTAGTCCACATTGGACGGGTCAGACGCCAGTTGCTTGAGTCCGCTCACTTCGGTGACATAGCTGGCCGGTGCCGAATAGGCAGTACCGAACGGCGCGGTCGGCGGCTGCATGGCCATGTCGCCAATCACGGCAATCCTTGCGTTTCTCGGCAATGGCAATAGAGGTTTTTGACCGTCCACGGGCTCGTTGCGCAGCAGGACGATCGATTCTCGGGCCACGTTCAAGGCCGCCAGTTGCCCGTATTCACGATGCTCCAGTGGCTGCGCCTTGTTGATCCCCTTGTCAAAGCCGTAGCTGACCAGCGCTCTCAGGTTCCTGCGCACCTTGTCGTCGATCACGCTCTGGTGCAACTGACCATTCCAGACATAAGGCAGCAGTTTCGCTTCAGTAAACTGAAGGCCGCTGGGCATGTCGATATCGGTGCCTGCCCAGGCACCCTTGAAGGCGTCCTGAACCGAGTTGAAATCGCTCATGACGTTACCTTGAAAGTCCCACTGGCCTTTCAGGATATCGGTGATGAGGTGATGGTTTTCACACGCGTATTCGCCGTTGATCTTGTTGTAGCCACACATGACCGAGGCAATATTGGCGTTCTTGACCAGCGACTCGAAGCCCGGCAGGTACAGCTCCTGCATCGCTCGTTCGTCAATCTTCACATCCAGATAATGACGGTTCGCTTCCTGCTCGTTCATCAGGTAATGCTTGGCGGCCGCCTGGATGCCTTGAACCTGGATACCGTTGGTGACTGCCGGTGCCAGTACTGCGCCGAGAAACGGATCTTCCCCGCTCATGTACTCAGCCGCCCGGCCGTTGAACGGCGTGCGGTACAGATTGATGGCTGGTGACAGCATCTGCTGCCCACCCGCGATGCGGGTTTCGTAGCCGATGGCCAGACCGAATTCCTTGGCGCGATTGATGCTCCAGGTGGCCGCAAGTGCTGACGGGGAAGGGTACTGCGCGCCGAACGTCTTGCCGCCGACCAGCACGCCCATCGCCGAATCATAGGCGACCGTGCCCTGCAGGTTGAACTTGTCCAGCTTCGGAATCATGCGGCCGTCGTCAACGCGCGAAAAATTGATTTTTTCCGATTGCGTCATGTTGTCCAGCATCGCGCCTACGCGCGCTTCCACTTCATTGCCGGTCATCGGCGTGACAGCGAATACGCTGCCTGCCTGGGCGATACCGAGCGCCAACAGGCTCAGGCCCAGGCCTTGTTTGATCATGGACACGGAGTTATTCCTTACGTCATTCATAGGTTGATCGGTTGCAGTCAGTGGGTCACTCAGTGGTCTTCATTGCCGGCAGGGGCGTCAGCAGTGTCGATCGGCGCATCCACCACCGTTTGCGCGCCATTGGGCGTTTTCTGTACGGCAGCGTCGGCACCGGTGATCTGCTCACGCTGAGCATCGACTTCTGCGCGGCGCTCGCTCGACGTGGATGGCAGCGGGTTCTGCCTGTCAGCGGCAGACACCGGCAGGGCGGCAAGGGACATCAGTAAAGTGGCAACAACAGGCAGCAGGGGGCTGGCCATCGGGAGAATCTCCAAACAGAAATATGAAACAGGCAGACAGGCAAGTCGGCAGCTCAGGGCCGCTGACAGTTCATTCAAGGCGTGCGTGACAAACAGAAAATTGCTGAAAGGTAAAATACACGAATTAAATTTTATATAGTCGATAAGTGCTAAATTCTAGTAACGTATATTTGGTATTTACGTTGTTTTAATTCCAGATTAATAACTTTTACGACAATATAATTGGGTATTTTTTGATTTTTTAGGGATTAATCATCTTTTTAAAAAGCAGAGTGGTCGCTCTGTTTTTTGGTTTTCTCTGGCTTTTCATGCGGTGGCGTGCTGATAAGCGCAAGTAGTGCTGACGCCTGAATACTGGCAGTGAGTGCCAGTATCATCACGTCGCTGTCAGGCCCGTTGAATAAAGTCCGGACGCTGTCGAAGAGCGTCTATATCTGCCTGGACTGGAGTGAACGCACCCCGCACATTGGTGGCGCTCTGGGGGCGGCGCTGCTGGAACTGATGCTCAAGGGTGGCTGGGTAAGCCACCATCTGGATTCCAGAGCGTTGAAGCTGATGCCCAAAGAGGCGGGCGGGATGGCGGAGGCGTTTGGGGTGTAAGGCGTAACCACGCCGCTACCGAGCATGTCCGGTAGCAGCGTGGCTCAGGTTCAGAAGCTGTACTTGGCCGTCAACGCATAGCTGCGCGGGTTGCCGTACACGTCGGTGGAGCCCCATACCGAGCTTGCGCCAATTGCCGTGTAGTAGGTACGGTCGAAGATGTTGTTGGCGTTCAGTTGCAGGTCGAGGTTCTTGCTCACCTGATACCCCGCCATCAGGTCGGCGACGGCGTAGCTGCCCTGTTCCAGGCGATAGCTGCCATCGGTGAGTGCGATGTCGTTATACATGCGGCTCTGCCAGTAGACGTTGCCGCCGACACGCATTTTCTCCAGTGCGCCCTGCAGGCGATAGACCGTCGACACCTTGAACAGATGCTCGGGCGTGTCGGTGTCGAAACGCTGGTTCTTTTTCGTCGGATCGGCGTCCTTGAGGTAGTGGGTGCGGGCGTAGGTGTAGCCTGCGCCGACTTGCCAGTTCTCGGTCAGCGCGCCTTGCACTTCCATCTCGACGCCCTGACTGCGTACCAGACCGGCAGCGTCGTAACAGGTCAGGACCGCGCAGCCCGCCTGGGTCGGTGACTGGGTCTTGAGGTTTTTCTGGTCGATCTGGAACACCGCCAGGGAGGTATTGAGGGCGCCGTTGAAGTATTCACCCTTGATACCGACTTCATAGTTTTCGCCGACCACCGGCTTGAGCACCTTGCCGGACAGGTCCTGTGCGCTCTGCGGCTGAAAGACATCGGTGTAGCTGGTGTACAGCGAGTGGTGTTCATCCAGCTTATAGATCAGCCCTGCGTAGCGCGTCAGATTACGGGTGACTTTGTAGTCTTCATCGCCGGCGCGGTCATCGTAGTCGTACCAGTCCAGACGGCCGCCGAGGATCAGGGTCAGCGGATCGGCCAGGCTCAGGCGTGTGGTGAGATAGACGGCGTCCTGAGTGGCGATGCTGTGCGTCTTGCCATCGCGGACGAAGTCCGGCTTTGGCGCGCCGATGGGCAGACCGGTGTCGTAAGGGCTGTACTCCTTGCTGGTCTGGTCGTATACGCGCCGGCTGGTGCCGACCACCACTTCATGAGTGCGGCCGAAAGCTTCGACCGGTCCACTGGCATAGACATCGAAGGCGGTCTGCTTCTCTTCCGGCCTCGACTGGTAGGCCGTGGTTTCCAGCGGGCCGTTGTAGCGAGACAGATAGGTGCCCGAAAACAGGCCCTCCAGCGACGAGCTCGAGCCTGCTACGCGCAGTTTCCAGTCATTGTCGAAACGGTGCTCCAGCTCACCGAACACGGTGTCTATCTGGATTTTCTTGTTTTCCCAATCCGAGCCGGAATAGGTGGAGCGCGGCAGGTTCAGGTGGTGACCATCGACGCCGAGGGGCAGGCCGCCCCAGAAGTAGTTGGTCTGATCTTCCTGACGAGACAGGCCCAGGGTGGCGGTCGTCGCGTCACTCAGATCGGCTTCGACCACCCCGTAGAACACGCCGTGATCGCTCTTTTCCTTATCGCGGAAGCTGTTGGCATCCTGGTAGGAACCGACTATCCGGCCGCGAACCGTGCGGCTGTCGTTCAGTGGGCCGGACGCGTCAAACACGCCACGGTAATCGTCCCAGCTCCCGACCGTGCCGGTGAGGGTGACCTGTGGCACGGCGGTAGGGCGCTTGCGCACCATATTGATCGCTGCCGAAGGATTGCCAGACCCTGTCGCCAGGCCAGTCGCACCCCTGATCACCTCGACATGATCGAACATGGCCAGATTGGGTTGAACGCCTGCCGTGTAGCCCGAGTACGAGGCGGGCAGGCCGTCGTACATGATGTTGTCGATGTCGAAGCCGCGCGACGTGTAGGTTTGCCGACCGGGGCCGCTGGACTGATCAAGGAACAGACCGGGCGTGTACCTGACCACATCATTGATGCTGGTCATGGCCTGATCGTCCATGCGCTGACGGGTGACGACCGTCACGGCCTGCGGCGTTTCACGAATGGTCAGCGGCAACTTGGTCGCGGTCTGCATCGGGCCGGTGGTGTAGGACTGACTGCCTTCGGTGGTGGAGCCAAGTTGATCACTGCTGATCTGCGTGGCGCCCAGTTCCATGGTCGTGGCGGGCTGTTCTTCAGCGGCAAAGGCTGCCTGCGTGGTGGCAGCCCAGATGCCCATGGCCAGCAGACCCGGTGTGAAACGATTACTGCGTTGTGATTGTTGCCCCGACATGAACCCGACACTCCCTCGATGCCCTCCATGGCAGGATGATAATAGTGTTGATAATGGTTCGCATTAGTGTGACAGGTTGTTTCCCACAGAAAAAGACACTGCGAACAAATAGTTAACAAAATTTTCACATTCCACATTGAGGTCGGGCGTGTGTCGTCTTAAGGGGCTGATGGGTATTCCATCGAGAAGCGCTATGAAAATCTTGTACATGAAATTACATTGGTACAAGTTTTTATGACTGCGGAGCCTCTTCCATTGACCCAAGCCCCTCGTCTCCACCTGATCCTCGGCGATCAGCTTTCCTTCGATCTCGCATCCTTGGCGGGGCTGATCCCCGAGCGCGACACGGTCCTGATGGTCGAGGTCATGGAAGAGGCGAGTCATGTGCCGCATCATCCGCAGAAGATTGTGCTGATCTTCAGCGCCATGCGTCATTTTGCCGAGGCGCTGCGTGAGCGTGGTGTTCGGGTGCAGTACGTCATGCTCGATGATCCGCAGAACACAGGCTCGGTGCCGGGGGAGTTACAGCGCTGGCAGGCCCTGTTGCGAGCAGAAAAGCTGCACATCACCGAGTGCGGCGACTGGCGTCTGGAGCAGTCGATCAAGGACTGCGGGTTGCCCATCCAGTGGCACGCCGATACGCGCTTTCTCTGTTCCCGTGACGAGTTCTCGTCGTGGGCGCACGGCAAGAAGCAGTTGCGCATGGAGTTCTTCTATAGGGAGATGCGCCGCAAAAGCAGGCTGCTGTTGAACGGCGACGGTACGCCGGTCGGTGGTGCCTGGAACTTTGATGCCGAGAACCGCAAGGCGCTGCCCAAGGGCGTGGCAGCGCCATATCCGCTGCGCTTTTCCGCCGACACCATCACCTGCCAGATACTGGAGCTGGTAGGTGAGCGCTTTGCCAGCCATTACGGCTCGCTGGATGATTTCGACTATCCGGTTACGCACGTCGATGCTCAAGCGCTATGGGAGTACTTTCTGGATTACGGCCTGGCCGGTTTCGGCGATTATCAGGACGCCATGGCCACTGGTGAGCCTTTTCTGTTTCATGCCCGGATCAGCGCGGCGCTGAACATCGGGCTGCTGGATTTACGCCAGGTGTGCAGTGACGTTGAATCCGCGTACTGGTCGGGCAGGGTGGGGCTGAATGCCGCCGAAGGTTTCATTCGCCAACTGATCGGCTGGCGTGAGTATGTGCGTGGCGTCTATTGGTTGAAAATGCCCGATTACGCGGGCGGTAATCTGTTCGGTAACAGCCGGCCACTGCCCGAGTTTTACTGGACCGGCGAAACGAAGATGAACTGCATGAGTCAGGCCATTGGCCAGAGCCTGAAGCATGCCTACGCCCACCATATTCAGCGTCTGATGGTGACCGGCAACTTTGCCCTGCTTGCCGGCATCCTGCCGGAGCAGATCTGCGAGTGGTACCTGGCGATCTACATGGATGCCTTCGACTGGGTCGAGCTGCCCAATACGCTGGGCATGGTCATGCATGCGGATGGCGGCTATCTGGGCTCCAAACCTTATTGCGCCAGTGGCCAGTACATAAAACGCATGTCTGACTACTGCCGCGGCTGTGCGTACAAGGTCACTGAAAGCACCACTGAGGATGCCTGCCCGTTCAATGCGCTCTACTGGCATTTCCTGATGCGTCATGGCGACCTGTTACGTCGCAATCAGCGCATGGCGATTATCTATAAAAACCTTGATCGCATGGCTGAGCCCAAGCAACAGGCGCTCTGGGAGCGCGGCGAGCACTTGCTGGCCAGACTGGATGCCGGAGAGGCGCTTTGAAAAAGAGTGAGTTGCCGGTCAAAACCTGTGCGGTCTGCGGGCTGCCGTTTACCTGGCGCAAGAAGTGGGCGCGTTGCTGGGATGAGGTGCTTTATTGCTCTGAGCGTTGCCGGCGAAACAAGCGCACTGCAAGCCAATAGCGTTTTCAAAATATTTCGAAATGAAAAGCGCTGAACTATCGCTTGGTCAGCACGATCATTCCTTATGCGCATTCAGCGCGACCCCGACCTGCCAGCGCATCCGCACTGAGTTTTGATCCAGGGTCGCCGAACGAAAAGGAGCCGTCATGACCGTAACCACCCATCCCGTCTACCGCTACACGCCAGGCCCGCTACATGCGACCTTGCTTGCCGGAACCGTGCCTTTGTTTCTCGGCGGCTTGCTGAGTGATATTGCCTATTACCAGACCTTTCAGGTTCAGTGGAGCAACTTTGCCGCCTGGCTGATCGCCGGAGGCCTTTTGTTCTGCGGGCTGGCGTTGCTGTTTGCGCTGGTCAATCTGGTTCGCGCCGATCACAAGGCCGGTCGTCCCGTGGTGTACTTCCTGTTGTTGCTGGTTACCTGGGTACTGGGTCTGGTCAATGCCTTCGAGCATGCGAAAGACGCCTGGGCGGTCATGCCGTCTGGCTTGATCCTGTCGGTCATTGTTACTGTTCTGGCCTGCGTTGCGACGTGGACCGGGCTCACCAGCCTGCGTTCCGGAGGTGCAGAATGAGAAATATCCACGCATTGACTGCATTGAGCATGGCGCTGCTGCTGAGCGCCTGCGGTGGTGAAGCCGACAGCACTCAGGCACGCGGACCGGACCCGAAGTTGCCGGACCCGCAACGTGGCCTGTTGCCGAGCATGAAGATTGCCGAGCCGACGGCTTGGGGCGATCAGAAGCCTGCCGTGCCTGAGGGTTTCAGTATCACGGCGATTGCCAGTGATCTGAATATTCCACGTCAGTCCATCGTTTTGCCCAATGGCGACATTATCGTTGCCGAAGGGCGCGGCGGCAGCGCTGCCAAGCTCAAACCCAAAGACGTGATTGCCAGCGTCATCAAGGCCCAGGGCAACACCAAGGTCAAGAGCGGTAATCGTCTGACACTGTTGCGGGACGCGGACGGCGACGGCAAGTATGAGCTGAAAACGGTCTTTGCCGAGAACCTGAATGCGCCCTATGGCCTGGCCTTCGCGAACGGCAAGCTGTACGTGGCCAACCAGGATGCGCTGGTCAGCTTCGATTATCAGGAAGGTCAGACCAAGGCCAGCGGTGAGCCGACCAAGGTCACCGATTTGCCTGCGGCGATCAACCACCACTGGACCAAGTCGCTGACGGCAAGCGCTGATGGCCGCTACCTGTATGTCGGTATCGGCTCGAACAGCAACGTGACCGAGCGCGGCATGGAGGTCGAGATCGATCGGGCGATGGTCTGGCAGATCGACGCCGCCACTGGTGCGCACAAGCCTTATGCGACCGGTCTGCGCAACCCGACGGCACTGGCGATTCAACCGGGCACCGGGCAGTTGTGGACGGTGGTCAACGAGCGTGACGAGCTGGGGCCTGATCTGGTTCCGGATTACCTGACCTCGGTGAAGGAGGGCGCGTTCTACGGCTGGCCTTACAGCTATTGGGGCCAGAATGTCGACACGCGTGCCCAGCCGCAGAATCCGGCCAAAGTCGCTGCGGCGATCAAGCCTGATTACAGCCTTGGTTCGCATGTCGCCGCACTGGGCGTGTCGTTCTCGATCCCGGCCATGGGCGACAAGTTTGCCGACGGCGTGTTCGTTGGCGAGCACGGCAGTTGGAACCGCGATAACCCAGTGGGTTACAAGGTGATCTTTGTGCCGTTCAGCAATGGACGTCCTGCCGGCGAGCCTGTGGATTTCGCAACCGGTTTCCGCGGAGCTGACGGCAAGACTCGTGGCCGGCCGGTCGGCGTGACAGTTGATCCGAAAGGCGCACTCATCATCGCCGACGACCTGGCAAACACCGTCTGGAGAGTGACCCGCAACAAGTAGGTCACATGGCCTGGGGTCGTTGTTGAGTGATCGTTCCCAAGCTTTGCTTGGGAACGCCGTTCGTGAAGCTCTGCGTCAACCATGCAACCTCGACGCAGAGCATCGGCCTGATGGCCAGTCCTGGCTGGGCTTACCTCGCGTCATCCACACAAAATTCTTTCGCAAGGTGGCTTCGATACGGGCTTACACGTTAGGGTTGGCCGCATCCACGCGCTGGCCTGAGTGGCTGGTCGCTGACATTCCCGAATTCTGGAACCGCTGTGAGTCGCTTTGAAACCGCTGGAAACGTAGAAACAAAACCCGCTTCATGGTGGGCCGTTGGTAGCGTATCGCTTGGGTCGTTCGCCACCGTCACCACTGAATTTCTGCCGGTCGGGCTGCTGCCCGATATCGCTCACGACCTGGGAACCAGCATCAGCCAGACAGGCTTGATGATGGCCGTTCCCGGCGTCCTCGCGGCCATTTCGGCACCGTCCTGTATTGCCCTGTTCAGTCATGTCGACCGCAAGCGCCTGTTGCTCGGGCTGTTGTCGATATTGCTGGCATCCAACCTGATCGTCGCGCTGTCCACGCACTTCTGGCTGACCCTTGCGGGCAGGGTCCTGCTCGGCTTCGCGCTGGGCGGATTCTGGACGATTGCCGGTTCGCTCGGGCCTCGTTTGAGGCCCGGCAAGGAGGGCGTCAAGGCTACCGCCTATGTGCTGGCCGGCGTCTCGATCGGCACCGTCGCCGGGATTCCGGCCGGTACGTTGATCGGTGAAGCCTTCGGCTGGCGGGCGGCATTTGAAGCAGCGGCAGTGGTCACGGTGGCAGTGGGGTTGTTGATCGCATTCTTCCTGCCTGCGTTGCCGGGCGAGCGTTCTGCCGGCATCAGCCAGATGCTGTCATTGGCTGGCGAGCAGCGCATTCGTCGAATGTTCGCTGCCGCACTGTTGATTTATGTGGGGCACTTCGCGGCGTACACTTACCTCGCGCCCTTCGTGCAGGAATTCGCGCATATTCAGGGCCAGGCCCTGGGGGCATTGCTTTTCGCGTTCGGCCTGGCGGCGGTTGCAGGCAATCTGGCCGGTGGAGCCCTGGCGGCCAGAAGTGCGCCGTCCTCGGTGCTGATCATGACTCTGCTGATGCTGGGTTCGCTGACTGCGCTGCTGATGTTCGTCGGCAACCCGTGGCTGCTCTGGCCGGTGATTCTGGTCTGGGGGTTCGCTTTCGGGATGATCCCCATCACCACGCAGATCTGGTGTTTCGAAGCCTCTAATGATCGCGTTGAAGGTGTTCAGGCGCTGCTGGTCTGTGTGGTGAATCTGTCGATTGGCGGCGGGGCGTTCATTGGCGGCGTGGTGTCCGGTCGGGCCGGCTTCACCGCCGCCATCGTGATCGGCGCGGTGTGTGCCGCGCTGTCCATGCTCACCGTGATGCTGGCGATGCGCAGTTCAAGACCGGTCAGTTGCACAGACTGATCTGCCGATAGCGGAATACCGCGGCGATGCCGAATGCATCGTCGCGATACCTCATTGCACCCTCAGCCTGCCTTGAAAAACGCGACCTTGCGGGTCAGGCGATCCGCAAGCTGTGCCAGCTCCTCGCTGGCGGTAGCCACCTGCTGCGATCCATTGGCGGATTTGAGTGTCGAGTCGTGGATGCTGGTGATGTTCATCGCAACGTCTTCTGCCACTGAACTCTGTTGAACCGAAGCGCTGGCGATCTGCGCGTTCATGTGATTGATCGCACTCACTTCCTGATTGATTCTCGACAGGGCGCTTTGGGCATTGCGTGTCTGCTCCACGGCGCGATTGACCAGTTCACAGCTGTCGCGCATGTTTTGTGCCGCGGTTTCAGTGCCACCCTGCAGCGTGCTGATCATGTTTTGAATCTCCTGGGTCGACAGCTGGGTGCGATTGGCCAGCGAACGAACCTCATCGGCCACGACCGCAAAACCTCTGCCATGCTCGCCCGCGCGGGCGGCCTCAATGGCTGCGTTGAGCGCCAGCAGGTTGGTTTGCGAGGCAATCGAGTTGATCACCTCGATCACCGTTTCGATCTGTTCGCCGTGCCGTGACACCTGCTCCACGGTGCTTGTGGTTTCAGTCAGCGTGGCCGCCAGTTGTTCGATGGCGGTGGTCGTACCTTCGACGAGGCTGTTGCCGTTCGCCACCTCACTGTCAGCCAGGCGCGCAGCATCTGCGGCCTGTGCTGCGTAGCCCGAGACTTCACTGACCGTCGCGGCCATTTCACTGATCGCAGTGGCCACCTGTTCGGCTTCACGGGTCTGCACCATGATCTGGGTGTTGTTGGCGGAGGAGGCTGCCGACAGCACGGTAGAGGACTGGCTGACCTCCTGAGCGGCCATTCGCACTTCGGTGATGGTTTCCGAAAGACGGCTCAGCGCCGTTTTCAGCACACCCATGACGCTGTCGGGATACGCTGTGGTGATGGTTTGCTGCAGATCGCCCGCAGCCAGTCGGCGAATGGCCTCGGCAACGTCGACAGGCTCCGCGCCCAGCGTCTTTTTCACAAAGCGAATGATGAACGCCGACAGCGCAATGCTCAGCAGTACAGCGAACGCAGTGGCCAGCAGCATCAGGCCACGGAACTGGCTGGCGGTCGCCTGCACATTATCCAGCTGAACCCTGATCGAGGCTTCCTCATGGTCGATGAGCGCATTGATACGCTTCAGCCATTCGCTGTAGTCGCCGGAGGTCTGGCTCAGCAAAAGGGCCTGGGCACCGGCGATGTCTCCGGCACGGCGCAAGGCAATCACGCTCTTGGTAGAGCCGAGCGTTTGCTGTTCGATTTCCTTGATGCCACGCAGCAATTGGCGCTCCTCGGCACTTATATTCTGCTTGGCGAACAACTGCTCCATCGGTACAGCCGAGTCGACATAGTCCTTTTCAAGACGGGTCATCTCTGCCAGATGCAGCGCCAGGTCCTGATCGTTGTTGACCAGCACGGCATCGCGCAAAGCGATTGCACGGTTGTGCACGCTGCCCCGGAAGTTGATCGCATAGCGCTGTACCTTGGCGGCATTTTCGCCTACGTCTTCCAGGGTGCTGTCGATGAACCCGACCCGCTGAATGCCAACGGCTGTGATCAAGATGAGCAGCGAGACGACAGCGGCAAATCCCAAGCCGATGCGCGTAGCCAGAGAAACCTGATTTTTCATGAAATGAACCCGAAAGAGGCAAGAGAAAAAGTCGAATTAAATAATGGCAAAGAGCCTTTATTCAGAATGGCCTGACGATACCGCCCAGTCGACTGACTGACTAATAGATATTTGCGTACAGTGACATAGACAGGTGTTATTTCAGAACGGTGTGACAGTTACGAAAGCTGCGGTGCGTTCTTTACGGGTATTCGTGGTCGCAGTCTCCAACAGGTAACCGGCGAGGCTCACGCCATTCGCCGGTCCCGGGGTTCTGCAGCGCCGGTCAGACGAAACCGGTGACTGCATGGGGCACGTACGGTGCCTCGAGGCGTTTGATGTCCTCATCACTGAGCACCAGTTGCAGTGCTGCGATGGCATCGTCCAGCTGCGTCGCCTTGGAAGCACCGACGATGGGCGCTGATACACCGCGTTTGGCCAACACCCAAGCCAGTGCGATTTGCGCCATCGGTACCCCGCGCTCTGCGGCAAGCTGCTCCACGGCATCGATCACTCGACCGTCTTCCTTTTCCGTCGCCTCGTAAAACGACTGGCCGGAAACGTCGGTTCTGGTCCGCTCGGTCTGCTGACCATGGGGCCTGGTCAGCCTGCCGCGTGCCATAGGGCTCCACGGCATCAGGCCGACACCCTGATCGATACACAGCGGGATCATCTCGCGCTCTTCTTCGCGATACACCAGGTTCAGGTAGTTCTGCATCGAGACGAACCTGCTCCAGCCATGCGCGGTTGCTAACTGCTGGGCTTTGGCGAACTGCCATGCGTACATGGAGGATGCGCCGATGTACCTGGCCTTGCCGGCCTTGACCACATCGTGCAGGGCTTCCATGGTTTCTTCGATGGGCGTGTCATAGTCCCAGCGATGGATCTGGTACAGGTCAACGTAGTCAGTGCCGAGTCGCGTCAGGCTCGCGTCGATACTGGACATGATGGCCTTGCGCGAGAGGCCCTTTTCGTTAGGGCGGGTCGAGCCTTCCCACATGTTCGCCGGAAAGAACACCTTCGTTGCGATCACGGTCTCGTCGCGACGCGTGAACTCTTTGAGCAATTTACCAACGATGGTTTCCGAGGTGCCTGCCGAGTAGCTGTTGGCCGTGTCAAAAAAATTGATGCCTTGCTCGACGGCGTGTTTGATGATCGGCCTGCTTGCTTCTTCGCCCAGTGTCCAAGGGTGCGTTCCGGCATCGGGCTCGCCGAATGTCATGCATCCAAGGCACAGTCTGGAAATATCCAGTCCTGTGTTGCCAAGCTTTACGTAGTCCATGAATCCTCCATCTACCGTTGATTGATCAGTCGCCGAGCAGTTTTGCGTTTACAGATGGGGCAATGCCTGCCCGAAACAACGCTCTTTGGCGCGATTGGTTCTATAGTTCTAATTCTGTAGAACTATAAGCGACTGTGCACGATTCGGGAGAGCAATATGGCCAGGCTGGAACAGATAGGGTTTCTCGGTTTCGATGTATTCGGCACCGTTGTCGACTGGCGAAACGGCGTGGCGCGGGCCGCGGCGCCCTTTCTGCAGCGGCATGGCGTGGACATCGATCCCCTTGATTTTGCCGATCAGTGGCGGAGCCTGTATCAACCTTCCATGCAGCGCGTGCGTGCGGGTGAGCGCCCCTACGTGACACTCGATGTGCTCAACCGTGAGAGTCTCGAAACCGTGCTGGCGCGCCACGAGGTGGATTTCGGCAGCATCCCCGGGGTCGAGCTCGCCGAGCTGAACAAGGCTTGGGAGCGGCTCGATCCATGGCCTGACTCGGTCGCAGGCCTGACCCGATTAAAGCGCAGATTCTCGATCGGTACGCTATCGAACGGACACATCGCCGGAATGCTTAACCTGGCTAAATTCGGCGGACTGCCCTGGGACGTCATCGTCGGCGCGGAGATCGCCGGCACCTACAAACCGATGCCCCAGACCTACCTGAAGTCTGCAAAAGCAGTGGGCCTGGCGCCGCATTGCGTCGCCATGGTGGCTGCGCATAACGCCGACCTGACTGCCGCACGTGCGAATGGCTTCAAGACCGTTTTCGTCCGACGTCCCGCCGAGCATGGGCCAGGTCAGACATCTGACCTGACCGCCGAACAGGACTGGGACGTGATCGTCGATTCCCTGACCGAAGCGGCTGACGCGTTCGATTGCTGAAGCGCCTGTTACCTGGGTGGACCGGTTACCCGCGCAAGTCTTTCCACATATGCACCTTGGCGACGAATCCGGTGCCTACAGCGACTGCAAGGGGTTCGATGCCAAAGGTCACGAAGCCCATGCGCTCGTACAGCCCGACTGCTTCGGCGTTGCCCTGCGTGACAGTGAGCTGGACGACCAGAAGCTTGGGCCGGGTTCGGGCATGGTCGAGCACGCTGCGTACCAATCGAGAGCCGATGCCTCTGTTCCTGTGCGCCAGTGGCACATACATGCCGAACAGGGTCGATTTGTGTCGGGCCTTCTTTCGGGTTTCGACGCAAAGGCCGGCTACACCCAGCAAGAGACCGTCTTCAACGGCGGCAAACACTACTTCGGTTGCGTCAGCGCTGTCATCGAGCCTCTTCTCCCACCACTGGGCAGGCAGCACTTCGCGCTCCTTCACGTCAGAGGTAAAGGCGTCTGGATGACGTTCATAGGCCTTGAGCATCAAGGCGCGATAGGCAGGTGCATCAGCCGGAGTCAGTCGTCGGTAGGTGAGGGTCATGGAGGCCGGGCTCGCGTGAGTCAGTTTTCGAGTATTGCATTGCGTGCGGGGAAAAGTCGCCGCCGGACGCTGAAATTTCAAACCGCTCTCCCGCCTGGACAGCAGTGCCGTTTGACGGACACTTTCGCGGTTTGTAACTTTTTGTTTGCCTCATCGCCGAAAATCGTGGTTATTATCCCCGGCGCTCAGGGCCAAAAACCCAGCGCCAATGACTGTCACGGGTTCACAGACTCCGCAGTCACAGCCGATCGGGTCCACCCTGGCGCTGACACCCCGGCGCAGGCCGTTCCCCGTCGTTGACCCTCAAACGGAAGATGAGGTTTCAATTGGTCACGCGGTATGCAAACGTCAGTTCCAAGGGCAGAGCGATCAGTCTCGTCAACGAGCCAGCCACCCCCCTTTCTGTAGGCGAGTCGCGCCGTGCCGCGTTCGTCTGTCATCCCTCTGCGATCCCCCCGAGCGCTTGCATGTCAGGTCATGACATGAGCCCGAGAGCCCGCGCTGCACCTTCTCCCTGAGTCTCGATGTTCATCCGGCATTTCTCATGCCGTGCCTGACGGGCTTGCTGCTCTGCGCTCCCGTCTGCTCATAAAAAAATAATCTGCTCACGGACGGTGATTTCTGATGGTCGACCAATCTTCCTCTCGCGGGACGGGCTTCGCTCATCCTGATACAGAGCAACCATTTGACCAAAACCAGTGTGTGCATGGCCTTTTCGAGGCACAGGTGCAGCGCAAGCCTGACGCCATCGCGGCACGCTTCGAGCTGGACACGCTTGACTATGCGACGCTCAATACCCGTGCCAACCGTTTGGCCCACTACCTGCGCAGCCTCGGTGTCGGGCCGGATGTGCGTGTCGGGATTTGCCTGGAGCGCTCGCTGGACATGCTGGTCGGCGTGCTTGCGGTACTCAAGGCGGGCGGTGCCTACGTGCCGCTGGACCCCGCGTACCCGAAAGCCCGTCTGGCACACATGCTGGCAGACAGCGCGCCACGCGTGCTGCTGAGCCACGCTCCGGCGCGCGCGGCGTTGTTGGCGGCGCTGGAGAAGGTTGGAGTCGCAACGCAGGTGCTCGATCTGGCCGATAGCCGGCTGTGGGCAGCGCAGCCGACGCACAACCCTGAGCCGCACGCGGTTGGTCTGACGCCCCACCATCTGGCGTACGTGATCTACACCTCGGGCTCCACCGGGACGCCCAAGGGGGTCATGGTCGAGCACCGTGGGCTGATCGCGGTCAGCGCCGCCTGGGAGCCGTTGTACGCGCTGCACAAGCCCCTCAATCACCTGCAAATGGCCGGGTTTTCCTTCGATGTGTTCAGCGCCGACCTGATCCGCGCACTGGGTTTTGGCGGCACGCTCGTGCTCTGTCCGCGAGACACGTTGATGGACCCACCTGCGCTGTATCGCCTGTTGAGCGAGGCGCGCATCGATTTCGCGGACTTCGTGCCTGCGGTGCTCAACCTGTTGCTGACCTGGACGCAGGAGGCAGGGCGCGACCTGTCGTTCATGAACACGGTGGTTTGCGGCTCGGACATCTGGACAGCGCACAGCGCGCGCCAACTGCGTGGGCTGTGTGGCGAGCATGTACAAATCGTCCAGGCCTACGGTGTTACCGAAGCGAGCATCGACAGCACCTGTTTCGAGTTCGAGCCCGACAGCCACGTCGATGCGGTGCTGCCCATCGGACGGGCGTTGGCCAACACGCGGATTTACCTGCTCGATACCGCTGGCGAGCGTGTTCCCCAGGGCGTGACCGGCGAACTGTACATCGGCGGCGCGGGGGTAGCGCGCGGCTACCTGAATTTGCCTGAACTGACCCGCGAGCGCTTCATCGACAGCCCGTTCGTGGCCGGTGAGCGGTTGTACCGTACTGGCGACCTGGCCCGCTATCGGGCTGACGGCCATCTGGAGTTTCTCGGGCGCAACGACTCGCAGGCCAAGCTGCGCGGCCTGCGCCTGGAACTGGGTGAAATCGAGGCGCGTCTGGCCGAGGTTGCCGGTGTGCGTGACAACGTGGTTGTGCTGCGCGAGGACAACGCGGGCGTGCCCAGGCTGATTGCCTACTTTCGCGAACAGACCGGCGCAGCGCTGACGCCCAAAAGCCTCCGCCAGCATCTGCAGCTCAGCCTGCCGGACTACATGATTCCTGCCGCGTTCGTGCGTATGGACGCGCTGCCGCTGACCGCCAATGGCAAGCTGGACCGCATCGCACTGCCCGAGCCGGGGGATGACGCGTTCGATCGGCATGTTTTCGAAGCCGCGCAAGGCGCGCTGGAAATGGATATTGCGGCCATCTGGGCCGAGGTGCTGGGCGTCGAGCGAGTCGGTCGCCAGGATCACTTTTTTGCACTCGGCGGCCACTCGCTGCTGGTGATGCGCGTATTGGCCAAGGTTCGACAGACGCTGCATCTTGAGGTGTCACCCTCAGCCCTGTTTACCGTCCCCGTGCTGCAGCAGTTCGCCGAACGACTGAGCACTGCTCAGCAGGGCGACGCTCGTCCACCGATCATGGCTGTAGAACGTAGCGGGGCACACATGTTGTCGTCTGCTCAGCAGCGTCTGTGGTTTCTGGCGCAGATGGAAGGCGGCAACGCGGCCTACCACATGCCCTTGAACCTGCGCCTGCGCGGGCCGTTGCAAGTGGCCGCGCTGGAGCGCAGTTTCAATCAACTGGTGGCCCGCCACGAGGCGTTACGCACCACGTTTTTCGCGGTCGAGGGCGAGGGGCGGCAGCGCGTTGCGGCGGCGGGAGCGATCATTCCGTTGCCAGTCATCGATCTGCGCGGCGAGCACGATGCCCAGGCGCGTCTGCTGGCGTTGATCGACGCAGAGGGCAGCAAGCCGTTCGACCTGGCGGTGGGGCCGTTGATGCGCGTCCGCCTGGTCAAACTGGCCGATGATGATCATGTGTTGTTACTGACCCAGCACCACATTGTTTCGGATGGCTGGTCGATGGGCGTGCTGACCCGCGAGTTGGGGCTGCTCTACGCAGCGGCTATTCAGCAACCGGCCGCGCTCGGGCAGTCCCTGGCACTGCCGCCGTTGCCTGTCCAGTATGTGGATTACGCGGCCTGGCAACGCCAGTGGCTGTCCGGTGAGGTGCTGGACGCGCAGCGGCGCTACTGGCATGAAACCCTGAGCGGTGCACCGCTATTGCTGGAGTTGCCCACCGATCATAAACGTCCGGCGGCCCAGGATTACCGCGGCGGCTTCGTGCCGCTGGTCTTTGACCGCGCGCTGACAGCACGGCTCCGAGTGTTGGCTACGCAGCAGGGCACCACGTTGTTCATGAACCTGCTGGCGGCCTGGTCGCTGCTGCTGATGCGCCTGTCGGGGCAGGATGACGTGGTCATCGGTGTGCCCTCGGCGAACCGCAACCAGCAGGAGCTGGAAGGGTTGATCGGGTTCTTCGTCAATACCCTGGCCCTGCGCATGACCCGCTCCGGCAGCCCGACGGTGGCCAACTGGCTGCAACAGGCGCGCAACGTAGCGCTTGCCGCTCAGGAACATCAGGACTTGCCGTTCGATCAAGTGGTGGAGTTGCTCAACCCGCCGCGCAGTCTGGCTTACAGCCCGGTGTTTCAGGTGCTGTTCGCCTGGGAGCAGCATCAGGATTCGGATCTGGAGTTGTCCGGGCTCGACGTCAGCGTGCTGCAAAGCGTCCAGCCAGTGGCCAAATTCGACCTGCAACTGGCACTCAGCGAACGTGACGGACAAATCGTCGGTGGCCTGGAATACGCGTCGGGGCTGTTCGAGCCGGAGACCGTGGTGCAGATGGGCGACTACCTGCGCCGCCTCCTCATGCAGATGGTCGAGGACAGCGAACAGCCGCTGGCGACGCTCGACCTGCTCAACGCCGAGCAGCACCGACGGATCGTCCACGACTGGAACCGCACCGAGCGCGATACCTCGGCACAGCCCGATTGCGTCAAGCGCTTCGAAGCCGTTGCGCAGCACACACCCGACGCCGTGGCGTTGCTGGCCGATGAGCGAGCGCTGACTTACGCTGCGCTCAATCTGTCTGCCAACCGCCTGGCGAATTACCTGATCGAGCAGGGCGTGGGTCCCGAGCAGCGCGTGGGGCTGTGTCTGGAGCGCTCGCCGCAGATGATCATCGGCCTGCTGGCCATTCTCAAGACCGGCGCCGCTTACGTGCCGTTCGATCCGGCATATCCGGCCGAGCGGCTGGCGTTCATGTTCGCGGATGCCGCTCCAAGCCTGCTGCTGACCCAGACTGCACTGCGTGCCGGTCTGCCGCCATTGCCCGACACGCTGCCGATCTGCTGCCTCGACGTGGAGGCGCAGCGCTGGTCTGGGTATTCCGAGGCCAACCCGCAAGTCCCCGTCAGCCCCGGCAACCTGGCTTACGTGCTCTACACCTCCGGCTCGACCGGGCGGCCCAAGGGCGTGGCGCACAGTCGTGCCGCCCTGGATAACCTGATCGCCTGGCAACTGGAGCAAACGCCTGCGTCACAACGCGTGCTGCAATTCGCATCGTTGAATTTCGACGTGTCGTTTCAGGAGATCTGCAGCACGTTGTGCCAGGGTGGCAGCCTGGTGCTGATGAGCGAAGCCGGCCGCAAGGACCTCGCTGCGCTGCGTCCGACGCTGGTGGCCGAGGGCGTACAACGGGCGTTTCTGCCGTTCGCCGTGCTTCAGCAACTGGCCAGTTTCACTGAAACCGGCGCGTCGGTGCCGATGCCCTTGCCAAAGGGCGGCTGCGAAATCATCACCGCTGGCGAGGCGTTGCTCGTCAACGACGAACTGCGTGCCTTTGTCTGCGGCCTTGGCGGTGCACAACTGCACAACCAGTACGGCCCGACCGAAACCCACGTGGTCAGCCAGTTCAGCCTGAACTGTGACGACGCCACGCAGTGGCCGGACGCACCGCCGATTGGCCGGCCCATCGCCAATGCGCGTTTGTATGTGCTGGACGGCGACCTGAACCCGGTGCCGGTCGGCGTGGCAGGCGAGCTGTATATCGCCGGTGCGTGCCTGGCCCGGGGTTATCTGAATCGTCCGGACCTGAGCGCTGAACGCTTCCTGCCTGACCCGTTCAACCCACTGCCTGGTGCGCGCATGTACCGAAGCGGGGATCTGGCGCGGTTCCAGGCCGACGGCAATGTGCAGTACCTGGGGCGCATCGACCAGCAGGTCAAGTTGCGCGGTTTTCGCGTCGAGCTGGGCGAGATCGACAGCCTTCTGCACCAGCAACCCGGTGTGCAGGAAGCGATGGTGCTGCTGCGCGAAGACGTGCCGGGCGACAAGCGTCTGGTGGCCTACGTGGTGGGGCCTGCAACCGCCGAAACGCTGCGTGCCGAGCTGCACCGCCACCTGCCGGAACACATGGTGCCGACGGCCTGGGTGGCGCTGGCGCAATTGCCGCTGACCCGCAACGGCAAGCTCGACCGTCAGGCGCTGCCGGTGCCAGAGCGGCAGGCCGCCAGTGCCTATGTGGCACCGCGCGACGAGACCGAGCGGCAGATGGTGTGCATCTGGGCCGAGGTGCTCAAGTGCCAGCAGGTTGGTATTCACGACAACTTTTTCGAGCTGGGCGGGCATTCGCTGCTGGCCACACGGATGATCTACATGATCAACCAGCGCATGGGCGCGCAACTGTCCCTGAGCAGCCTGTTCAAGACGCCGGTGCTGATGGACCTGGCCGAGCAGGTGCGGCTCGGGCGGGGTGACGGGCCTTCGCTCGACACACCCTTTGCCCCGATTGAAGCTGATCGCAGCGCACGTTTCGCGCCGTTTCCGTTGACCGACATCCAGCAGGCGTACTGGTTTGGCCGCGAAGCGTCGGTCAGCCTCGGCGGGGTCAGTGCCCACGGTTATGAAGAGCTGCGCATCCCCGGCCTCGACGTGCCACGTTTCGAGCAGGCGCTGAACCGCATGATCCAGCGGCATGACATGCTGCGCGTGGTGTTCCTCGGCGACGGCACGCAGCAGGTTCTCGACAGCGTGCCGACCTACCACATGCCACGCAACGATCTGCGCGGCCTGTCCGCCGACGCCGCGCAGCAGGCCCTGCAAGACACCCGCGAACGTCAGTCCCATCAGGTCCTGGACGCCGGTCGCTGGCCGTTGTTCGAGTTCAGTCTGTCGTTGCTCGATGAGGGCATCAGCCATCTGCACATCAGCCTTGATGCCCTGATCGTCGACGCCGCGAGTACGCAGATTCTGGCGCGCGAACTGATGGCATTTTATGCCGACCCGCAGTTGCAATTGCCCGAACCGGGTCTGACCTTTCGCGATTACTTGCTGGCCGAGCAGCGCTTGCGCAATGACAGCCGCTACGCACAGGCGCTGGACTACTGGCGCGAGAAGGTTGCCACGCTGGCTCCTGCGCCGGACCTGCCGCTGGTGTGCCAGCCGGAAAGTATCAGCCAGCCGCACTTTACCCGCCGCGACCGCGAGCTTTCAGCGCTGCAGTGGTCACGGCTCAAGGAACTCGCCAGGCAATTTGCCGTGACGCCGTCGGTGATGCTGCTGACCGCGTTCAGCGAAGTGCTGGCGCTGTGGAGTCGGCAGCCGCGCTTCACGTTGAGCCTGCCGCTGTTCAACCGCATGCCGCTGCACCCGGATGTTGATGAAATCATCGGTGACTTCACCTCGCTGGTCTTGCTTGAGGTCAATCTCGACGGGGCCGCGAGCTTCATCGACAAGGCGCGTGCCGTGCAGGCACGGCTGTGGCAAGACATCGACCATTCGGTGGTCAGCGGGGTGCGCGTGCTGCGTGAATTGTCCCAGGCCCGTGGCGTGCAGCAGACCGCCATGCCGATCGTGTTCAACAGCACCCTGTCGGAAGCCGCGCCGGAGCTGGCCGAATTCAATCTTGCCGACGCCCTGAATGCCGAGCACATACACAGCATCACCCAGACCCCGCAGGTCTGGCTTGACCACACGTTGCTGGAGCTGGAAGGGCGCCTGCTGTTCAACTGGGACAGCATCGACGAGTTGTTTCCGCAAGGCCTGATCGAACAGATGTTTGTCGCCTACAACGCGCTGCTGGATCGCCTGCTGCAGGCCGATGCTTGGAGCGCCGGTACGGTGGACCTGATACCGCTGGCACGCTTGCCGGTGCCCGAGGCCGGGCCCGTTGACTCGGCGTTGATGCACGAACTGTTCGATCGCCAGGCACTCGTTGCGCCGGATGCGCTGGCGGTCATCGGCACCCAGCGGCAGTTGAGTTATCGCCAGCTGCGAGCCGAAGCGCGGCAACTGGCGGCGCTGCTTCAGCGTCGCGGCGTGGTGCCCAATCAACTGGTCGCGGTGGTCATGGAACGGGGCTGGGAACAGGTCGTCGCGACGCTGGCGATCCAGTACGCTGGCGGGGCCTACCTGCCGCTCGACCCGGCACTGCCGACCGAGCGTCTGGAGCACATCCTGCAACGCGCCGAAGCCAGCCTGGCGCTGACTCAGCCGGCACTGCTGCAACGTGTCGAGTGGCCGGCGCAGGTCCAGGTGATCAGCGTGAGCGACCCGATCATTGCCGACGCTGGCCTTTGCGATCAGTCCGAATTACAAGCCGTGCATCTCACGCCGGACGATCTGGCCTATGTGATTTACACCTCGGGTTCGACCGGTCTGCCCAAGGGCGTGGTCATCGATCATCGCGGTGCGGTGAATACGCTGCTCGACATCAACCGGCGCTTTGCCGTCGGCGCTGCGGACCGGGTGCTGGCGGTTTCGTCGCTGAGTTTCGACCTGTCGGTCTATGACTTCTTCGGCACGCTGGCCGCTGGCGCGGCGGTGGTGTTGCTCGAACCGCAGCAGGCCCTCGACCCGGCGCACTGGCTGAAGCTGATCGAGCGGCATCAGGTCAGCCTGTGGAATTCGGTGCCAGCCTTGTTCGGCATGTTGCTGGAGTATGTGCAAGGCGAGCGCAGCGCGTTGCCGTCGTGCCTGCGCGTGGCGATGCTGTCAGGCGACTGGATTCCCCTGACGCTGCCAGAGCGTGCCTGGGCGCTGCAGCCGGCGTTGCAACTGATCAGCCTTGGCGGGGCGACCGAAGCGTCCATCTGGTCGATCCAGTATCCGCTGCAGCAGGTCGACCCCGCGTGGCGCAGTATTCCCTATGGCAAGGCGCTGGATCACCAGCGCTTCTATGTGCTGGATGACGCCTTGCAGGTTCGCCCGACATGGGTGGCTGGCCAGTTGTATATCGGCGGTATCGGCCTGGCCAAGGGCTATTGGCGTGATGAAGCCTTGAGTGCCGGAAGCTTCTTCGCTCACCCGCTGACCGGCGAACGTCTGTACCGGACCGGCGATCTGGGGCGCTGGCTGCCCGACGGCAATATCGAGTTTCTCGGGCGTGAAGACACCCAGGTCAAGGTCCAGGGGCACCGCATCGAGCTGGGCGAGATCGAAGCGGCGCTCAATCGCCATCCCGGCGTGCAGAGCGCCGTGGTGCGGGTGCTCGGCGAAGCGCTGGGCGAGAAGCGGCTTGCGGGTTATGTACTCAAGGCCGATCCCTCGTTGCAGGCCCTTGATTTTGCCCAGTACCTGGCAGACAAACTGCCGGCCTACATGGTGCCGACTTCGTTTACCTTCGTGCAGGAGTGGCCGCTGTCGGCCAATGGCAAGGTCGACAAGAAGCGCCTGCCGCAGCCAGCGCAGATTCAGGATGCCGGCCCCGCGCTGGAAGTGGAGGGGCCACAGGAGCAACAACTGGTGATGATCGTGCAGGGCGTGCTCAAGCGTGCTTCGATCGCTGCCGACGCCAATTTGCTCAACCTGGGCGCCACCTCGATCGACATTGTCAGGATCAGCAATGCGCTGTCCGGCGAACTGCAGTTCCGTCCCAACGTTGCGCAATTGCTGGCACAGCCGACCTTGCTCAACCTGCTCGGCATGTACCGCCGGAATCTGGCCAACGGCAGTGTGGTCGACAGCGTTCGGCAGCGCGCGGGTTCGTCCGAGCAGGTGATCGAGGATCCGCAGCAGCGGGCGCGCTTCAAGGCTGACCAGCGCGGTCGGCGGACGTTCACCCCAGAGGTTGCGGCGCTGAATCTTGCGCGTCCGGATGATCCGGCGTTCGCGCGGCGCTTCAGCGATTACCGCTCGGTACGCCAATTCGCTGACCGATCCATTCCGACCGAGGCGTTTGCCGGGTTACTGGCCAGCCTGGCGCAGGGGCAATTGCACGGCGAGGTCAAATACCAGTTCCCGTCCGCAGGCGGCCTGTACCCGATCCAGTGCTACCTGTATGTCAAACCGCAGCGGGTCACCGGCGTTGCTGCCGGCGCCTATTACTACGACCCGGTTCAACACCGCCTGCTGATGCTCGACAGCGAGCCGCTCGATCCGGACACCTACGATTATTTCGTTAACCGACCGGTGTATGAAAACGCCGCGTTCTCGCTGTTCTTCATCGCCGACATGGCCGCGATCCGGCCGCTGTATGGCGAGCGCAGTCGCGACTTCTGTCATATCGAAGCCGGGGGCATGGCGCAATTGCTGACCATGACGGCGGTGGAGCAGGGCCTTGGTCTGTGTGGCATGGGCTCGCTCGAAGAGCAGCAATTGTCGGCCCTGTTCGACCTGGGACCGAATCATCAGTTGATCTACTCGATGGTGGGCGGCCTGCGCACTGCCGACGAACAACGCCGCGCGCAGGTCGAGGCGTTCGCCTCTTCCGCGGATCAAACGGACGACGCCAGCGACATGGAGGAGATAGAGATATGAATGCCTATCAATTGCTGGAATTGTTCGGTCGCCACGCCGTGGTGCTTGAAGTGGACGGCGAGAAACTGCGTTGCAAGGCGCCGCGCGGCTTTCTGAATGACGAGATGTTGCAGGCGCTCAAGCAGCACAAGGCAGAGCTGATTGCCTTGCTGAGCGGCACCGACCCGGCCGCGATTCCTCGGCGTGCCGCCGGGCAAACGGCTGTTCCGCTGTCGTTTTCACAACGCCAGCTGTGGTTTCTCGATCAGATGGAACCGGGCAATGCGTTCTATAACGTGCCCACTGCGGTGCGGCTGAAAGGCGTGCTGGATGTATCGGCGCTGGAGCGGGCGCTGAACGAATTGATCACGCGCCATGAAATATTGCGCACCACGTTTGCCAGCGTGGACGGCGAGCCACGGCAGATCGTGCACCTGGCGATGCCGCTGGTGATGCCACGTGTCGACCTGCGTAACCTGTCGCCGACGGCGCGCCAAGCGCAGGTCAGCATGTCGGTGGAGCAGGAGGCCAAAGCGCCGTTTGACCTGGCCAGCGGCCCGTTACTGCGGGCCTCGCTGCTGCGTTTGGCGGATGAGGAATATCTCTGGTTGTACAGCGTGCACCACATCATTGCCGATGGCTGGTCGATGGGCGTGATCCTTCAGGAAGTGACTACCGTGTATGGCGATTTTCTGCGCGGTCAGGGGTCCAGTCTGGCGCCGCTGGCGGTGCAGTACGCTGATTACGCCTGCTGGCAGCAACAGCGGCTGAGCGACGAGGCGCTGGCCGGGCAACTGGACTTCTGGCAGCGCACGCTGGCCGACGCGCCACCGCTGCTCGACATGCCCGCCGACCGGCCGCGTCCGACCGTGCAGCGCTACGTCGGGGCGACCTTCAGCTCGACGGTCGATGGCACCACCCTGCGTGCGCTCAATGCGCTGGCCAGACAGACCCAAGGCACGCTGTTCAACGTGCTGATCGGCGCGCTGTCGGTCCTGCTCTGGCGCCACAGCGGTCAGCGGGACCTGTGCATCGGTACGCCATTCGCCAACCGCAGCCGTCCCGAAATCGAGCCGCTGATCGGCCATTTCGTCAACACTCAGGTGATTCGCCAGCGTCTCGATCCGCAGCAGACCTTTGCCGAACTGTTGCGCGAAGTACGCGCCACGCTGCTGGATGTCCACGCGCATCAGGATGTGCCTTTCGACCGCGTGGTGGAAGCCGTCAACCCGCAACGCGATACCGCGTATTCGCCTCTGTTTCAGGTCATGATGGTGTTGCAGAACACCCCAGGCAACGCCGCACAGATGCCGGGCCTGAGCATGACCCCATACGGCACCGGGAGCGCCACGGCCAAGTTCGACCTGGCGTTCGAATGGGTCGAGCGCGACGGTGTGCTGAGCTTGCTGGTGGAATACAACACCGACCTGTTCGACCAGACCAGCATTGAGCGTCTGAGCGGGCATTATCGTCAGCTGCTGGAACAGGTGGCGCTGAACCCCAAGCAGCCTGTCGGCGCACTGACGCTGATCAGCGATGCCGAACGCGAACAGATTCTGAATGAGTGGAACAGCCCGGCACCGCTGGCCCAGCCCGTCGACTGCGTGCATCGCCTGATCGAGGCTCAGGTCACGCGTCGGCAGGCCGAGTGTGCGGTCATCTTCGAAGGTCGATCGCTGAGCTACAGCCAGCTCAACAGTCAGGCCAACCGCCTGGCGCATCACTTGCTCACCCTCGGCGTCGGCCCGGACGTGCGCGTGGCGGTGTGTATCGAACGTTCGCTGGAACTGCCGGTGGCCTTGCTGTCGGTGCTCAAGGCCGGGGGCGCCTATGTGCCGCTGGACCCGGATTATCCGTCAGGGCGCCTGCGGCATATTCTCGATGACACGTCCCCGGTAGTACTGCTTGCCCAAGGGCCGACGCGCAAGATCCTGCGCGAGGCCCTGCAAGGTGCGGATTTCGAGGTGCCGATCCTCGACGTGCAGGCCGATGCCGTGCTCTGGGCCGAGTGCCCGTCGGACAATCCGCAGCCGCAGCGTGTCGCGGTGAACGCCGACCATCTGGCGTATGTGCTGTACACCTCCGGCACCACGGGGCTGCCCAAGGGGGCGATGGTCACGCATCGCGGGCTGAGCAACCTGCTGCTCTGGTGTCAGCAGTTCTGCGGCGAACGCGGGAGCATGCTGCACAAGATTCCATTCGGTTTCGACGCTTCGGCCTGGGAGATCTTCTGGCCGTTGCTCACCGGGGGCAGGCTGGTCATCGCCCGTCCCGGCGGGCATTTCGAGCCCGGTTACCTGGCGCAGGTGGTACGCGAACAAAGCGTCACCGCGATGGTGTTCGTGCCGGCCATGTTGCAACTGTTTCTGGAGGTCGAAGAGGTCAGCGCCTGTCACACCCTGAAGGATGTGTTCAGTGGCGGCGGGGAGCTGTCACCCGCAGTGGCCAGGCTGTTTCAGGCGCGTCTGCCACATGCCCGCCTGCATAACGTCTATGGTCCGACCGAAACCACAGTGATCAGCAGTGTCTGGACGCTGGAGCCCGGTGCCGACGTTCCGCCGCGCCAATTGCCCATTGGCCGGCCCATCGCCAACACCCGTTTTTACGTGCTCGACGAGCGTGATGCGCCGGTGCCGGCCGGGGTCACCGGTCAGTTGCACATTGGTGGTGTCGGCGTTGCACGGGGTTATCTGGGGCTGGACGAGCTGACTGCCGAACGGTTTATCGATAACCCGTTCGTTGCCGGTGACCGGTTGTACCGCAGCGGCGATCTGGCGCGTTATCGTCCGGACGGTCAGTTGGAGTTTATCGGTCGCAACGACTTTCAGGTCAAGTTGCGCGGCATTCGCCTGGAACTGAGTGAAATCGAAGCGCGGCTCGACCTGTTCCCCGGTATTCGCACCAGTGTGGCGTTGATCGTCGGTGACAGCGCGCAGAACCAGCGCCTGGTGGCGTGCTGCGTCACCGACAGCGCAGTGGACAAATCCGCACTGCGTGCGCACCTGGCAACGACTCTGTCCAGCGCCGTCATGCCCAGCGCTTATCTGTGGCTGGACGCCTTGCCGCTGACGGTCAACGGCAAGATCGACCGTGCCGCACTGGCGGCACTGGCCGATCAGGATCTGGCCGACCGGCAGGTCAACCTCGGCAGCCCCAGAGACCATATCGAGCTGACCCTGTATCAGATCTGGAAAGACCTGCTGCTGGTGCCGCAGATCGGCATTCGCGACAACTTCTTCAACGTCGGCGGGACATCGATTGCGGCGATCAAGATGGCCTACGAAATTGGCCGGGCGTTCAGCGTCGAGGTGCCTGTGCGTGTGATCCTCGGCCACCCGACCATCGAGGCACTGGGCGGCTGGCTGCGTACCGGCGCCAGCCTGGCCGGGGCGCAGGACAACCTGATCGAATTCCGGCGCGGTGCCGGGCAACGCAACGTGGTGTGCATTCACCCGGCGGGCGGTACGGCGTTCTGCTACCTGTCGCTGGCCAAGGAGCTGCCGGAAAGCATCGGTGTGTACGGTGTGCAATCGCCGGGGTTGAACCCTGGAGAAAGCACCGAGCCGAGCGTTGAAGCGATGGCCGACGCCTATCTGCGGCGGATCGCGGCGTTGACCTCACAACCGCTGGTGCTCACCGGGCTGTCGTTCGGTGGTCTGGTGGCGTACGAAATGGCCCGGCGTCTGACGGCTGCCGGCCATCGTCAGGTGACGGTGGTGCTGCTTGATACCCAGGGCTCGGATGACCCGGGGTTCCGGCAACAGATCGGGACGGTGGACATGGCTGAGTTCCGCGACAAACTGGTGCGCTTCAACGGCATGTACCCCGGCATCGAAGACGCGCAGGTCGAGCGGTATTTCCATCTTTACAACCACAACCGTCTGGCTATGGCCGCTTACGAGTGTGCGCCACACGCCGGACGCATCGTGTTGATTCAGGCCCGTGAAGGCTTCAGCCGCACGCAGTTGCATGAGCTGCGCAGCTTCTGGCGTCGCCGCGCGGGTGACGGTTACAAGGCCCGGCTGGTGCACGGCGGGCACTGGGACATGCTGGAAAGTGCCGAGGTGCATCGTGTCTCGCAGACGCTCAGGCAAGAGCTGCAACGTTTCGACACGCAGGAGGCGCAATGATGAGTCGGCACGAGGAGAATATCGCCCGCAACTCCATGACCCTGCTGTCGCGTTTTGCCGAGCAGGTACGCCGTGATCCTCAGGCGCTCGCCGTAATCGACCGGCAGGTACGGCTGACCTACGCGCAATTGGCCAGCGCCAGTGAACGCATCGCCAAAGGGCTGCTGGCACAAGGCGCAGGCCCTGCGGAGCCGATTGCCCTGTGCATGCCGCGCGGCTGGCAATGGGTCGCCACGATAATCGCCGTGCTGAAAGTAGGGGCTGTGGTGGTGCCGCTGGATCGGGCCAGCCCGGCCCGGCGTCGACAGCTGATGCTCGACGACGGGGGTTGCGTCGGGCTGGTGACCCTCGGCGAAGACGCGGACACCCTGGCAGCACCACAACGTGGCTGGTACGTCAGCGTCGAAACCCTGCTGGAATTCCCCGATCAACCGGCACTGCCGCTGCCCGAGGATTTCGCTGCGTCGAGTTTCCTGTTCTACACCTCAGGCACCACCGGCACCCCGAAGGCTGTGGAGGTGGGCGAGCGCGGCCTGTTGCGTCTGGCCCGGACCGACGGCTGCCTCGACATTCGCGCAGGCGAGCGCGTGGCCTGCCTGTCCAACCCGGCGTTCGATGCCTGTAATTTCGAACTGTGGGCACCGCTGCTCAACGGCGGTTGCTGCGTCATCATTGCCGACGCAGACCTGCAGGACGCGCAACAGCTGGCCAGCGTGCTGGAAACGCAGCAGGTCGACAGCCTGTTCATGACTGTTTCGCTGTTCAACACCTTGAGCGCAGATAACCCCACCTGTTTCGCCAGCCTGCGCCAGGTGCTGATCGGCGGTGAGCAGGTCAGCGCCGCGGCGGTGCGTGCCTGGTATCAGGCCAATCCCGACAGCCGCTGCCGGATTTTCAACGCCTACGGACCCACTGAATGCACCACCTTCGCCGTGTGCTATCCGATCCCCCGCGACTTTTCCGGTGATGCGGTGCCGATCGGTCGGCCATTGCCCGACACCAGCGTGCAAGTGCTCGACCCGCAACAGCGCCCGGTTGCTCAAGGCGAGGCGGGTGAGCTTTACCTGAGCGGCAGCGGGGTCGCACGCGGTTACCGCAACCGTCCCGCAGAGACCGCGCAGCATTTCCTGCGCCTGCCGACAATCGAGGCCGGGGACGTGCTGCATTACCGAACAGGCGATCAGGTGCGGGTCAATGCCGACGGGCTGATCGAGTACCTGGGGCGGATTGACCGTCAGGTGAAGGTCCGCGGTTTTCGCATCGAGCCGGGCGAGGTCGAGCAGCGTATTCTGGAGCACCCGAAGGTGGCGCAGGTGCATGTCTGTACGCGCAGGCAGGCAGCTGAAGACCACCAGTTGCTGGCCTTCATCGTGCCGCGCGAAGCGCTGGACTATCGCGATTTCGATCAGCACCTGCGCGAAAACCTGGCGGTATGGATGCGCCCGCATCAACTGTTTGTGCTGCAGCGCCTGCCGTTGACCCGCAATGGCAAGATCGATCAGCGTGCGCTGCTGGAGCAGCCCTTGAAGCCGTGGCGACCACAGGCCGGTTCACGTCCTGACGAGCAACACTCGCCCACGCTGGACTGGCTGCTGACCCAGGCCCGCAGGTTGCTGGCGCAACCTGAGCTGAACGGCGAGGATGACTGGCTGGGCAGCGGCGGCGACTCGCTCAAGGCCATGCGTTTGCGCTCTGCAATCCGCACACACTGGCGCCGGGAAATCACCCTGGGTGCGCTGCTGAGCGAATCGTTTTCGGCACTGGCCGAGCGCCTTGGCGATGATCAGGGTGCGGAATCTGCCTATCCGCCCGCGCCGCCCGTCAACCGTTCAGGGCGTGCGCCGGCCACTGCCGAGCAAAGTCGCCTGTGGTTGATGCAGCAGCGCGCGCCGCAGGCGACGGCCTACAACGTGCCAATCATCCTGCACCTGGCGGCAGGCGTGGAGCTGAACGCATTGGCCGACGCCGTGCAGCGCCTGCTGACTCGGCACAGCGGGCTGCGCACGGCGTTCGTGTCCGCTGCTGAAGGGCTGCATCAGCAGGTTCACCAACGGGACGCGGTGTGCCAGACCTTTGCCACAGGAGCGTTCAGTGAACAGACCTGGCGCAGCTTTGCAGCCCTGGTGTTCGGTACACCTTTCGATCTGGCAACATCGGCGCTGTGTAAGGCCTGGCTGCTGCCGTTTGCCGATGGCAGCTGTCGCTTGCTGCTGAACCTGCACCACGTGGCCATCGACGGCTGGTCGATGAACCTGTTGTTCGATGATCTGGTGCAACTGTACGACGATGCGCTGCAGGGGCGGCCGAGTGCCGAAACCTCGCCCGGTCTGGGCACGCTGGAGTTCGCACTCTGGCAACGGCAATGGCGTGTCGACCCGCGTTACCGCGATCAGCGCCGCGCCCTGGCCGGGTTGCACCGTCAGCACCCGGCGTCTTCGCCCGCGCTGCTACCGGTTCGTGAGCCAGACCCGCAGGCACGGCTCTATCGTCAGCCGCTGGGAGCCACGCGCAGTGCTGCACTGGATCGGTTTTGCAGCCGCCAGCGCGTCACTCGTTATGAGGTGCTGTTCAGCGTCTATGCCTGGAGCATTTACGCCCTGACCGGTTGTGAACGGCCACGCATCGCCAGCCCGGTATCCAACCGTCCGCTGAGCGAATTCGAAGACGCAATCGGGATGTTCGCCAACACCGTGCTGATCCCCACGGCGTTCGACGGCGACAAGCCGCTCGACCAGCAGCTGCATCAGCAGACCGCCACAGTGCGTGAGGTGCTGGCCTTGCAGGACGTCGCTCTGGCGGACCTGGTTGAAGACCTGCGGCTGTCGTCGAGCAGTGCGCTGTTCGATTTCATGTTCGTGCTGGAAAACACCGACTACGCCAGGCTGGCCCATACCGGCCTGCGGGCCACGCTGGAATTCAACGAGACGGTGCAGGCCAAGTGCCCGCTGACCTTGCTGGTGGTCGATGCCGGGTCACAACTGGAATGCTGGTGGGAGTACCAGTGCAGTTATTTCGATGCGGCACAAATGGTCGCCGTCAATCGGCTGTTGCAACAGGGGCTTGATCTGCTACTGGAGAAGCCGTTGGCCACCCTCGATGCGCTGCTCACGCCTTACCGCTTCAGCCTGCCGCCCGCCAGTCAGGGCGACAGCGCTGAGCCGCCGTTCAACACCGTGGCCGACTGGTTCGCCTATCAGGTCAGTTGCACGCCGGATGCTCCGGCACTGGTCGTCGATCAGCAGTGCATCAGCTACGCCGAACTGGATGCACTGGCCGATACGCTGGCGGCCACCCTGATCGAGCAGTGTCCGTTGCCGGAGGAAAATGGTGCGCCGCTGCAAGTGGTCCTGTACCTCGAGGCGTCGGTCGAGCACATCGTGGCCTTGCTGGCGCTGGCCAGGCTCAACCTGACGGCTGTGCCCCTCGATCCTGGCTATCCGCTGGCGGTGCAGCGTCAGGTCATGCAGCAGGCACAGCCCGGCTGTGTGCTGTACAGCGCGGCCACCGAGGCGGCACTGGAGCAATTGAACGCAGACCGGCAGATCTGTCATCAGGTCGACCTGAGCGCTGCGGCGCGACCGTTCGAGCGTCGCCGTCACGCGGGGCAACGACCGTTGTACACGCTGTTCACGTCCGGTTCGACGGGGACCCCGAAAGGGGTTCAGGTGCCGGACCGGACCCTTTGCAATCTGTTGCACTGGCAGCGCAATGAGGGGCAGTTGCCAGCGAAGTCCGTGACCCTGCAATTCTCCATGCTGTCGTTCGATGTGTCGTTTCAGGAGATTTTCAGCACCCTCTGCGGCGGAGGCTGTTACCACCTGATCAACCCGCGCTGGCGGCAGGATGCCCAGGCATTGCTGAGCTATCTGGTGCAGACGCGCATCGAGCGGTTGTTCCTGCCATGCGTGGCCTTGCAGCATCTGGCGCAGACCGCTGTCAGCCAGGGCGTGTATCCGCAGGCGTTGCGCGAAGTGATCACGGCGGGCGAGCAACTGCTGTGCACCGAGGCATTGCGCAACTGGTTCGGCGGCATACCCCAGGCACGGCTGTTCAATCATTACGGCCCGACCGAAACCCACGTGGTCAGCGCCTGGCGCTTGCCTGCGGCGGTTCAGGACTGGCCGCTGCGCGCGCCGATCGGGCGTGCAGTGAGCAATGCACGTCTGCTGCTGGTGGATGAACACGACCGGCCGGTGCCGCGTGGCAGTCAGGGCTATCTGCTGGTGGCAGGGCCGATGATTTCGCGCTGCTACCTCGCTGACCCGGTGCTGAATGCCGCGCGCTTTGTCGAGTTGCCGCAAGCTGAGGGCATGACCCTGTTCTATCGCACCGGGGATCTTGCGCGGGCTGATGAAAACGCCTGCCTGCACTACCTGGGTCGGGACGATCAGCAGATCAAGATCAGTGGCCAGCGTCTTGAACTGGGGCAGATCGAGGCCGCGCTGATGCAGGTCGCTCAGGTGAGCAACGCGGTGGTGGCCACGCAGGGTGAGCCGCCCCGGCTGGTGGCCTGGTTGCACAGCGAGGGTACGCTGCCCGATGCACAGCAGTTTGACCGACAGATCAGCCTGCACCTGCCAGCGCATGTGCGTATTGACGAGTACCGGCGGGTTGTCACCTGGCCGCGCACGCCGAGCGGCAAGGTTGATCGCAGGGCGCTGGGAGATCTGGGCGAGGTGTTGCAACGGCAGCGCACCGGGCTGCCTGCGGCGCCGTTGAGCGCACTTGAACAGCAATTGAGCGAGTTGTTCGTGGCGGTCATCGGTCGCGACATCGAGCCTGATCAGACCTTCTTCGAAGCCGGCGCCACCAGCCTTGGCCTGATGCGCCTGCACGCCCGTTACAACGAAGCACTGCCGCAGCCGGTGGCAATGGCAGCGTTGTTCGAGCATGTCAGCGTGCGTCGCCTGGCGCAGCATTTGTCCTTACCAGCAGGGCAAATGCCCGCGGCTGCTGAGGGCAATGAGCGAGGTGCCAAGGCTGGCGAACAACCCATGGCGATCATCGGCATGTCGGTGAATGTGGCCGGGGCGAGCAACCTCGCCGAGTTCTGGGCGATGGTCCAAGGAAACCGGTTGGGCATCGAGCAGTTCGACGCCGCCGAAGGGCTGGTCGGAGCGCGCAGTCAACTGACCGGCCTGCTGGATTTCGATCCCGAGTATTTCGGCATCAGCCTGCAGGAAGCACGGTTGATGGACCCGCAACAGCGGCACCTGCTGATGGGCTGTGTGCAGGCATTGCAACATGCCGGGCTCACGCCCAAAGCCGACGGTCCGCGCATCGGCCTGATCGCCAGTTGCGGCGAAACCACGTATTTCCAGCAAATGCTGCGAGAAACCGCTGAGGGTGATCTGCCGGACGGCTTTCAGATGGCGCTGCACCACGACAAGGACTTTCTGGCCACCAAGGCGGCTTACCACCTCGACCTCGGCGGCCCGGCACTCAGCGTCCAGGCGGCATGCGGCAGCTCGCTGATTGCCGTGCACCTGGCGGCGGCGATGCTGCGTCAGGGCGACAGTGACGTGATGTTGGCCGCCGGGGTGTTGATCGACCCGACTCTGACCGATGGCTACCGCTATCGTCCACAGCACATTTTTTCCCGCGACGGGCTGTGTCGCCCGTTCAGTGACGACGCCAGCGGCACCATCGGTGCCAGCGGTTATGGTGTGGTAGTACTTAAACCGCTGGACCGTGCCCAGGCCGACGGCGACCGGATCTACGCACTGGTCGAAGCCTCTGCGCTGAACAACGATGGCCGCGCCAAGATGAGTTACACCGCGCCGTCGGTGGCGGGGCAGAGTGCTGTGATCAGCGAGGCGTTGCGCAAGGCCGGGGTCAGTGGCGCCGACATGGGCTACATCGAGGCCCACGGTACCGGCACACTGTTGGGCGACCCGATTGAAGTGGCTGCCTTGACCAAGGCGTTCGGCGCGGCGCCGGCCGCCAGTTGCGCACTGGCTTCAGTGAAAAGCCAGGTGGGTCATCTGGGCGCGGCTGCCGGCGTGGTCGGGTTGATTCGCGCGACGCTTGCCGTGTTCCACGGAGTGATCCCGCCCAACCTCGGCTTTGCCCGAATCAATCCTCAAGTCGATCTGCAGCGCTCGCCATTCTACATACCCAGCACCTCACGGCCCTGGCCCGAGGGGCGTCGGCGTCTGGCCGGGGTCAGCAGTTTCGGCATCGGCGGCACCAACGCGCATGTGATTGTCGGCGCCGCGCCGCAGCAGACAGACCGCGTCGAGGATTGCCCGGCGTGCCTGCTGCTGTCAGCGCACAGCCGTACTGCCCTGGAGCGGGACATGCTGGCGATTGAAGCCTGGCTCAACGCCTTTCCCGAGCAGCAGGCCGCGTTGCTGCGTTACCTGCAAAACGGTCGACGCGCGTTGCCCTGGCGCTTCGCGATGATCTGCCCGCCCGGTCAGACGCCGCGCCTGCAAGCCTCGTCGATCCAGGAGGTGAAGCTTTCTGACGTGCGAGTAAACGCCAGCGAGCATTCGCCGCAGGCCCTGCTGGACGCCTGGTATGCGGGGGCCAGTATCGAAGGGTCGACCGGTTCGGCGCCGCCACCCTGGGACTTGCCACCGTCGGCATTCGATCTGCAGACCTTTCGCTTCAAAGCGGCCGCTCGCACCGAACTGCAGAAATCGTCAGTCGTCGAGCGCCAGCCGCTGGCGGACTGGTTCTATCAGCGTCAGTGGCAGCGGGTAAACCGTCTGCGTACAAACCCGACTGGCGAGGGTCGTGAAGTGCTGGTGGTGTGCAGCCATGAGCGTCTGGATGCCACCACGCTTGGCAGCCTGCAGAGCGTCTATCGGCACGTCATTGAGGTGCAGGCCGGCAATGGCTACCAGCAGCTTGGCCCGAATCGTTATGAGCTCGACCCGCTGGACCCTGTGGCGTTGGGTCGATTGATCAGTGCGCTCGATCAGAGTGGGCAGACGGCGAGCGAACTGGACTGGCTGCATGCCTTGCCGCTGTCGGTGGGCGGGGCGGTTGACGAGCAAAGCCTGGCGGCCGCGCAATGGGCCTGTCTGGATACGCTCAGCGCGTTGTTGCAGGCCTGGGGGCAGAACGCACAGAAGACCGCCCTGCGGCTCTGGCTGCTGTCCTGGCGAGCGTGCCCGGTGAACGGCCAGGTCATGCGTCCGGAACTGGCGGCGCTGGCCGGTATCACCGAAGTGGCGCCGCAGGAGTACCCAATACGCTGTCACTGGCTGGACCTGCCCACGGCGCAGTTGAGCACCCAGGCTCCGCACCTCGCGGCGCTGCTTGCCGAACCGGCGTCGCTGCCGCGACGCATGGCCATTCGTGATGGTTATCTGTGGCAGCCACAGCTGCTGGCCAGTCCCCTGGCGGCTCCGACGGCGGCTTCGAATCTGCTGCCGGCGAACGGCACGTTCCTGGTGCTGGGCGGTACAGGCGGCATCGGTCGTACCTTGTGTGAACACCTGCTGCGATCCGGCCAGCGCCGGGTAGTACTGCTGTCGCGAGGTGGCGGGTGTCCGAAAGAACTGGACGCCTATGCTTCGCGCATCGACAGCATCGCTGCGGATATCGCCGACCTGGCGCGCTGGCCCACGGTGCTGGGACACTTGCGTGAGCGTTATGGGCACTTTGACGGCGTGATTCACGCGGCTGGCACCGGAGCAGGCAGTCTGATCCGTCAGCGCGATGCCCAGGTGCTGTCTGGGGCGATGGCCAGCAAGACCCGCGGCATGCTGGCGGTCGAAGCGTTGATCAAGCAGATGACGCCTGGGTTTGTGCTGTACTGCTCTTCGATGTCGGCACTGTTCGGCGGCGCCGGGCACCTGGACTATGCCGCCGCGAGTGCCGTGCTTGACGGTTTCACCCACTACCGTGCACACGCCGAAAATGGCTGTGTGCGTCTGGGCATCAACTGGGACATCTGGCGCGATGTCGGCATGGCCGCTGCCAGTGGTGTCGGGGATGACGCGCATCAGCGACACCTGGCGGTCGGCATGTCGGCACAGGAGGGTTGCTGGGTATTCGATGCAGCCATGACGGCTCAACTGCCGCAACTGCTGATCTCGACCACCGATCCGGACACGGCGCGACAGTTTTACCCGGTTCGCCACAGCGCAGGTTCGACGCTGGCCGACACTGCGCCAGTGCTGGCGGCAGACACTGCAGCGCCGGACCGTCTGCCCGAGCATCTGCATGACTGCCTGTGCAAATGGCTCGGCGTGAGTGTGCTGCAGCCGGATGCCTCGCTCTATGAGCTGGGCGCCGATTCTCTGACCCTGCTGGACCTGATCGGCGAACTGCAGGCCGCGACTGGCGTGGTCTTCCAGTTGTCGCAGTTCAGCCACAAGGTCAGCCTGGCCGAGGTGCTGGCGCTGGTGCGGACGTCAGTGCCCGAACCGGCTGCGGACGAAAACCAGTGGGCTGATGCAGTGAGGATCGATCAGTGGCATGCGGGCGCGGGCCGCGAGCGCCTGTATCTGATTCACCCGGTGGGTGGCGACGTGCAGGCGTATCGCGAGCTGGCCTCGGCGCTGCACCCTGATCTGGGCGTGTGGGTGATCGCCGATCCGGCCTTGCGCCTGCCCGAACTGCCGAACATCAGCGTGGATGAGCGCGCGCAGCTGTATCTCAAGGCGTTGCAGGCCCATCACCCCGACGGCACGGCATGGCGTCTGGCTGGCTGGTCGTTCGGCGCATGGGTGACGCAGGCGATGTGCAGCCTGCTGACGGAGGATTGCGAGCAGCCGTTGTTGTACCTGATCGATCCCCCCGCGCCGGATGCGGGTAACGAGCTGGCGCAGATCGGTGAAGCGCAGATTCAGCAGGTCTTCCAGCGCGAGTTTTCTGCACGGCGCGGCCTCAACACAGCCACCGGCACGACCAGCGAAGACACATCGCGTTACCTGCAAAGCCTGATTGTCTGCTGCCAGAACAACATGGCGAGCATGGCGGGCCACCGGCCCGTGGCGTTGTCGCGCACTCCCGTGCGGCTATTCATTGCCACGCAGCCCAATCCTTATGGCATGGGCAGCGCCTGGCGGATGGCCGATCTGCAGCGGGCCTGGCAAGGGCTGTTGCCGCACCTGCTGAGCTGGCAAGCACTGGACACCGATCACTACGGCATTGTCGCAGCGCCCTGGGCGCAGGTGATGGCCGAGATGATCAATGCCGATCTGTCGGCGGAGCAGGGCTGAACGTCAGCGGCAGGCTTTTCAGGCGGGGCTTATGTCCCCGCAAACGAACCACGGGCATGGTGATCGGCCATGCCAACAACCTGAAGGTGAGGGATCATGGATCAAATGGCACTCAAGGCCATAGAAGGCATCGCAGGCGCCGTGCGTGCGCCGTATCAGAGCATCACGGTCGACCGCCTGACACCGATCATCGGTGCCGAGGTCAGCGGTGTCGATCTGTCGCAGCCACCCAGTGCGGAGCAGTTGACGGAAATCCGCCGGGCCTTTCTGGAAAATCATGTGCTGGTGTTTCGCGATCAGCACCTGACGGTCGAACAGCACAAGGCGTTCGGCCGACTGTTTGGTCCGTTGCGCGCCTTGCCGGTGGACAGCATCGATGGCGATGACCCGGAACTGGTCGTGGTGCGCGCCAATGCGCAATCGCGTTTCGCTGCGGGCGAGCTATGGCACACCGACGGCACCGCTGATCTAGAGCCTTCAATGGGCTCGATGCTGTACGTCAAGGAAACCCCCGCCATCGGCACCGGCGGCGACACACTGTTTGCCAATATGCACCTGGCCATTGAAATGCTCTCGCCGGCGATGCAGCAGTTTCTCGGCGGGCTGACAGCCATTCACGATGGCGAGATTCCGTGGAAAGGCTATCAGCCGCCCGCCAACCTTCCGAAAAGCGAACACCCGGTGGTGGTTCGCCACCCTGAAACTGGGCGCCGCAGCCTATTCGTGAATTCCGGGTTCACCTCGCATATCGTGCAACTCTCGCCCGGCGAGAGCCGCACCGTACTGAATATGCTGTTCGATCTGATCGCCCGCGAACCCTGCCTCAGTTGCCGCGTGCGCTGGGAACCGAACACGCTGGTGTTCTGGGATAACCGCTGCACCCAGCATCACGCGGTGTGGGATTACTTCCCGCACTCGCGCTATGGCGAGCGAGTGACGATTCTCGGAGGGCGGCCCCAGGCCTGAAGGTGTTTGCGATTGACCGGCGAACGCCGGTCAGTTGCTTCATCAGCGCAGTGGCAGGTGGTATATCAGGTCGTCGAACCACTGATCGCCGATTTGATAGGCCTGCGGGACACGGCGCTCGAAGGTAAAGCCGCATTTCTCCAGAACCTTGCAGGAAGCGATGTTGCCGTCGGTCACGGTCGATTCCAGTGAATCCAGGCCGATGGCTATTGCGTAGTCGATGATTGCGCGGCGTGACTCGGTGCCGAAGCCCTTGCCTTGATGTTCCGGCAGTAACAGACAGCCCACTTCGGCATGACCCGGCGACAGGATGCGAAAGCCGCTGACCCCCAGCTCTGCATCGTTTTGTGTGTCGGTGACCACCAGGCACAGCCAGTGATCGGACTCCGGCGTCCATTCGGGGAGGCGATGATCGAAGCCTTTGCGGATCTGCGCTTCTTCGATTTCTCCGAATACGTAGCGCATGGTCTCGGGCTCGGAGTGCAGCCTGAAAAACAGCGGCCAGTCGCTGGCGAGCAGGGTTCGCAGATAAAGTCGTTCGGTGTGTAGTTCCAGCATCCGTTGCTCCCGGGACAATCAAAAAAGGCACAGGGTTTTGTACCCGGCCTGCGGCCAATGATCAATAATGCACGCGCATTTCATTGCCATTGCTCACGGCAATCGTGGCGCAACGAGGCAGGGTCACATCCTTCTGCAGGTCAGGGACGAGTCAATGGCATTTCGCGTATTGGTCATCGGCGGCTACGGCAACTTCGGCAGCCTTATCTGCAATCATCTGGCGATGATGCCGGACATCGAACTGGTCATTTCCGGTCGCGACCCGCGCAAGCTGGCGGAAAAGGTTGCCGCACTGCAAACACTGGCTGGCAGATTCTGCGAGAGCTGGTGCGTGGACATCATGCAGGACGGCGCGGACAGTGAGCTGGGTGAATTGGGCATTGATCTGCTTATCCACACGGCGGGGCCTTTTCAGGGGCAGTCGTATGCCGTGGCCCGGCATTGCATTAAGGCGGGTGTGAATTATTGCGACCTGGCGGATTGCCGGGCATTTGTCGCCGGTATCGCCGGCCTCGATGCCCAGGCGCGTGAGGCAGGTGTCAGCGTGTTGAGCGGTTGCAGCTCGGTGCCGACGCTTTCGGCGGCCATCATCGATCAGCATCGCCAGCGTTTTCTGCGCATCGATTCGATAGAGCATGGCATCTCCTCGGCAGCGAAAATGCCCGGTCTGTCGACCGTGCGTGGCGTACTGGCCAATGCCGGGCGGCCGATCAGGCAACTGCGCAACGGCAAGGTCCACGAAGTCCATGGCTGGATGGACCTGACCCTGCGCCGGATGCCCGGCATGGGCACACGGCTGGTGGCCAATGTCGACGTCCCGGACCTGGATGTATTCGCGACACGTTATGCCGCGCAGCATCTGAGCTTCAAGGCCGGCTCCGCGCTCAAGGCCGGCGGCATCGCGACCTGGCTGCTGGCGCTGGCGATTCGCTGTGGGCTGCTGCGCGATCCTGCGTCATGGGCCGAGCGCCTGTACCGTTGGGGCGCGCGCTTTGAACAGTGGGGTGATCGAAAGAGCGCGATGTACATCGATGTCGATGGCGTCGACTTCACCGGCCAGCCGTTGTACATGCGTGCGCAATTGACTGCACTGAACGACAAGGGCCCGGAGATCCCCGGCAGTGCTGCCGTCGCGCTGAGCAGCAAAATGGCCGGTGGCTATCGCCCACAACCGGGCGCACGGGCCTGCGTCGGAGAAATCACCGTAGACGAGTACCTGGCAGCGATCAACGAGCCGGAAAACATCCGACTGGATGTTCATTTCACCGACCGCAACGTCTGACGCTGTTGCCAATCTCCGATGGCTCCGTACAGGCGAAGATCAAGGCAGTTTCATTGCGTGATCTTCCGGTTTCGCGCGGTGCCAATCATCGGAAAAATTCTGCTCAGGCGATTTAAATAAATATTCATCATCGCGCGCCGGCCCCGTAATTCATGGGCTTCAGGGTGCCTTCGATTGGCGCGTGCGTGATTCCGATAACGTTAACTATCAAGTTAAATCTTTCAGCGCCGACTCACGGGTATTCCGAAAAATCAAAGGCACACATGCAATGAGCGCAAAATGGTTGGACAATCTGAAAGTCAGCAAGAAGCTCGGGCTGGGCTTTGCCGCTATTTTGCTCGGAGTACTGACCGTCACCGTCATCGGCTACTCCAGCACCAACCTGCTGATCGAGCGCATGGGCAAAAGCAGCAAGGTCGCCGAGATCAAGGCTGACGTCCTGAATGCCCGGATTGCTGCGCAAGCCTATGCGACCGGCCCTACCGCCGCAGGTGTGCAGAATTACGCCAGCGCGCTGGATACCTTGAGCCGCAGTGTCGATCAGGGCCTGCAGGTGTTCGTGATCTCGAGCAACCTCGCCAAGCTGCGCGAGATCAAGGAGCAGGTGGGCGGTCTGAAGCAGACGTTCGACCAATTGGTCGGCATCAATCAGAAAGTCGACGAGGCGTTGAAACCGATCATCAAGGTGTCCGATGACGTCAGCGCGACCTTCGAGAATCTGCTGAACAAGACCATTGACGACACCTTGCGCTCGCCAAATGAAACCGGCATCAGGCAGGTCAAGATCGCTGGCGACCTGCGTAACGGCATGACCAATTTCCGTCTGGTGTTTCGCCGCTACCTGAGCGTTCCGAATGCCGACAACCGTCAGGCCACCTATAAGGCCGCCGACGCCCTGATCGCACAAGTGGACGCCGCTCGCAGCCAATTGCCTGTCGAGGCAAATGCTGCAGTGGATGCCGCGCTGGTGGCGTTGAAACAATACAAGGTCCTGATGTCGTCGATTTCGGACATGCTTCAGCAGACCGAGCAGATCCGCAACGATCTGCAACAGCAATCCGTAGCGACCGCAGCCCGTGCCGATGATCTGGCAGCGCTGCAGGTCATCAGTGCCAAGAAGGAACAACAAACCGCTGTGGTGCAATTGCTCAGCGTAGCGCTGGTCGTGCTGCTGGTCGGCATCTTTGCTGCGTTCCTGATCACGCGTCAGATTACCGTGCCTTTGAACAGCACCGTGATTGCGGCGCGCCGGATTGCCGACGGTGATCTGACCCATGACAGCAGCACCACCCGCCAGGACGAACTGGGCCTGCTGCAGAACACCATGCAGCACATGACTGTTTCGCTGCGCGGCCTGATCGGTGGCATCGGCAACGGTGTTACGCAGATCGCCACGGCGGCCGAACAATTGTCTGCGGTCAGCGAGCAGACCAGCGCGGGTGTCACCCTGCAGAAAAACGAAGTCGATCAGGTCGCCACTGCCATGAACGAAATGGCCTCTACCGTACAGGAAGTGGCGCGCAACACCGAAGACGCTTCGCAAGCCGCCAAACAGGCCAGCGAGCGCGCTGCTCACGGTAGCAGTGTGGTGCAGCATGCTACGCGCGAAATCGGGCAATTGGCCGGTGAAGTGCAGCAATTGGGTGAAGCCATGCAGCGTCTGACCGAAGACAGCGGCAAGATCGGCAGCGTGATTGACGTGATCAAAGCGGTCGCCGAGCAAACCAACCTGCTGGCGCTCAACGCAGCCATCGAGGCCGCAAGGGCAGGCGAGCAGGGTCGCGGTTTTGCCGTGGTGGCTGACGAAGTCCGCTCGCTGGCTCAACGTACGCAGAACTCCACAACTGAAATCGAAGCGCTGATCCAGGCGTTGCAAAAAGGTACAGGCGCCGCCTCGGGCCTGATGGACGCCAGCCTGCAGCGCACTGAAGGCACCGTGGTGCTGGCTCGTCAGGCCGAACAGGCGCTGGTGGAAATCAACCAGTCCATCGGCACCATCGAACAGATGAGTCAGCAGATTTCCGCCGCGGCCGAGCAACAGAGCGCCGTGACCGAAGAAATCAACCGCAGCGTACTCAGCGTTCGCGACATTGCCGATCAGTCCGCTTCTGCCACTGAGCAAAGCGCTGCGTCGACCGTCGAGCTGGCCCGTCTGGGCAGCGATTTGCAGAGCATGGTCGCGCGTTTCAAGATTTAACCTGCGCTAGGCTCTGTACGAAAAGTCGGCGAGCGAAGGTCAGGCGAGGCAAAAACAGGCGAGGAACGGCCGGGGTCGCGTTCGACTCTACGTGTTGTAAATGAGCATTCCGATTGGACTCGCCCCCGAGCCTGTTTTTAACGAAGCATCACCGAGCGCAGCCACTTTTCTTACAGAGCCTAAGCAAAGTCGGCCTCCTGACCCCATCAGGAGGCCGACTGCCGTTGTTCCGCCCGCACCACCATCCACACGCCGATACCTGACACCGCCATGCCTGACGCCATCTGCCAGGACAGCGGTTCGTCGAACATCGCCCAGGCCCAGAGCATCGTCACCGGTGGGCTGAGGTACAGCACGCTGGCGACGCGGGTCGCCGTCGCGCGGCGCAGACACACCCAATACAGTCCGTACCCTCCCAGGGTTGCCAGCCCCACCGTCCATAGCACGCTCAGCGCAAAGCCGGTACTGGCTACAGGCGCCAGGCTGCCCTGTGTGCCCTGAATAATCGCGAAGGCCATGCTGGAAACAGCGCATTGCAGCCACAGGTTGGGCAGCAGTGCCATAGGCTGCGCGGTGCTGGACTGTTTCTGCCACAGCGTCGCGATGGCCAGTGACAACATGCCCAGCAGCGGCAGGCCGTAGGCCCACAACGGTGCGTCACCTACCGCCAGCGCGCTGTAGGTCACCAGCACTACACCGATCAGCCCGACCAACAGTCCCGCCCAGATTTGCCAGGCCAGCCGTTGTCCGAGCACCACTGCCGCCAGGAGCGCCATGCCCATGGGCAACAAATCGGCAAACAGTGCGGCGAGTCCGGCGGGCACGCCCAGCGCAATGCCCTGCGTGACACCGGCGACGTAGCCAGCCATGGCCAGCAGGCCGATACCTGCGTTTTTCAGCAGCGTGGCCGGCGCGATCGATCTCAGTTGCCTGGCGACAAAAGGCAGCAGGATCAGGGTGACCACCACACAGCGCCAGAACACCACCAGCAGCGGCGGCGCATGTTCCAGCGAAAAGCGTGCGCCGACGAAACCCGAACTCCAGGTCAGAACCAGCGCAGCTTCAAGCAGGGGCAAGGGAATGGCCTGGTGCCAGGCAGGCCGCGAGACGCTCGGAGCAATCGACAGGTATGAGTTCATGGACGCAGGTTACGAAAACGGCGTAGTCTAATAAATCAAAATTAAATGCATGACTTATTCAGGAAATCTGAATCATGACGGCCATTCTCGACATCGAACTGGTGCGCACCTTCCATGCGGTGGCGCGGATAGGAAAGTTTTCGGCGGCTGCCGAACAACTTCATAAAAGCCCGGCAGCAGTAAGTGTGCATATCCAGCGCCTCGAGGCCGTGGCGGGCGGGCGCTTGCTCAACCGTGACAACCAGGCGGTGTCGCTGACGGCATTGGGCAAGCGCCTGCTGTTGTCGACGACAGAGTTGCTGTCCACGCATGACCGGGTGCTGGCGGATCTGCAAGGTACTCATCTGGCCGGACGCATCACGCTGGGGGTTCCGGATGAGTACGCCGTGCATGTCATTCGCGACATCCTGCCAGTGTTCGCGGCCGCGTGGCCCAATGTCGTGCTGGAGTTGAAATCCGCACCCAGCTACTCCCTGCGCGAGCAGGTTGTGCGTGGCAAGTTGCAGACAGCAGTGATCGCGCAACCCAAAGGGCAACTGAGTGCTGATACGCAGTTTCTGGTATCGACCAAGCCGGTCTGGGTCGGGCCGGCCAGTGCCGCACTGGCATCTGCGGACCCGTTGCCGCTGGCGATTCACGCAGCGCAATGTCCTTATCGTGAAGCCATGCTGGCCTCACTCAAAGACAACGGCCGCAAAACCCGTGTAGTTCTCGAAAGCCCGTCCAACCAAGCGATCAAAGCCTGTGTGGAAGCGGGTCTGGCGATCAGCCTCATCGATCGGAGCGGGGTCACGGAAGCCATGCAGATTCTTGATGACCTGCCTGAAATACCCGAGCACGAAATCGTCTTCCTGCGCTCGCTGTCGTCGCAGAACGACGAGGCGGTGAGCCTGCTGGCGCAGGCGCTGCAGAAGTATTTTCGGGTTTAGCCGGCAACACTGCAGCCGAAGTGTGTTATCGACTGCAGGAACGCTTTCGGCTCAACCGTCCTTGAACAGAAAGCTGTAGGCATTCAACGCCGGCACGCCGCCCAGGTGGGCGTAGAGCACTTTCGAGCCTTCGGGGAATTCGCCGTTGCGCACCATGTCGATCATGCCGTGCATGGATTTGCCTTCGTAGACCGGGTCGGTCAATACGCCCTCCAGGCGGGCGCAGAGGCGGATGGCTTCGAGGGTGCCATCGTTCGGCAGGCCGTATTCCGGGTAGGCATAGCGGGTGTCGAGCACCACGTCTTCGGCGGTGATTTCGCGGCCCAGCTCCACCAGTTTTGCGGTGTTCTGAGCGATACGCAGAACCTGCGCGCGGGTCTTTTCCGGTTTGGCCGACGCGTCGACACCGATCACACGCTGTGCCCGGCCATCGGCAGCGAATCCCACCAGCATGCCTGCGTGAGTACTGCCGGTTACCGAGCAGACCACGATGTAGTCGAACTTGAAGCCCAGTTCTTCTTCCTGCTGGCGCACTTCATCGGCAAAACGCACGAACCCCAGGCCGCCATAAGGGTGCTCCGAGCAGCCCGCTGGAATCGGAAACGGTTTGCCGCCGCTTTCCTCGACGTCGGCCATGGCCTTTTCCCAGCTCGGGCGAATGCCAATATCGAAGCCTGCCGAATCCAGGCGCACATCGGCGCCCATGATGCGCGACATCTCGATATTGCCGACCCGGTCGTACAACGCGTCGGAATAGTTGACCCAATTCTCCTGAACCAGCACGCACTTCATGCCCAGATGCGCCGCGACGGCTGCCACCTGACGGGTCTGGTTGGACTGGATGCCACCGATCGACACCAATGTGTCGTAGCCGCCGTCGATGGCTTCCGGCACCAGGTATTCCAGTTTGCGGGTCTTGTTGCCGCCGAAGGCCAGACCGCTGTTGCAATCCTCGCGCTTGGCATACAGCTCGACCTTGCCGCCCAGATGCTCACTCAAGCGTTTCAGTGGGGTAATAGGCGAGGGGCCGAAGGTCAGAGGGTAGCGCTTGAACTTGCTCAGGTTCATATCGGGTCTCCGTTGATAAGTTGATCCGGGCACTGAAGGTGGAACTCGATGTGTTTATCGAGCGGCCCGGCATGGCTCCCATCATAGGAAAACTGCGAATAATCGTGGTTGCAAAGAATTGTCTATCTACAAAATAAGCGTTAGCCTGAACACAACTAAACAGATTTTTATTGTGTGAATTTTATTATGAAAGCAATAAATGAACGCACTAAAAAGTCCGGTGCTGACATGACGCCGCTGCTGGACAGGATTGACCGCGCCATCCTCAAGACCCTGCAACGTGACGCGTCCATTTCCAATGTGGCACTTGCCGAGAAGGTCAAACTGAGTCCGCCTGCGTGCCTGCGGCGCGTCGAGCGGCTGAAAGAGGCGGGCGTGATCAAGGGCGTGGTGGCGTTGCTCAATGGCGATGTTCTGGACGCAGGCATGGTGGTGCTGATCGGTGTCGTACTGGACCGCTCGACACCGGATTCATTTGCTCAATTCGAAGCCGCCGCGCAGAAGGTTTCCGGCTGTATGGAGTTTCATGTCGTCACCGGCGAGTTCGACTACTTCATGTTGCTGCGCACCAGGGACAGTCAGAGCTTCAACCGCCTGCACGCCGAACAGTTACTGTACTTGCCCGGTGTCAGACAGATCCGTTCGTTCATGGGGCTGCGTCAGGTCGTTTCCACGACACAGTTGCCCATTTGACGGTTTCGGCGTGGCCTGTTTGCTGCATGCAGCGTCAAACGTTCACGTCTGACCAAGGTCAGAGTTGCTGACTGCCACATGATTGACTCTGGCGCATGATTCAATCAGCGCCGTTTCTTTTTTTACTTGCTCAAGGATTTTCATTTTGGCTGCTGGAAGCTTGCTTACCCTGCTTGACGATATTGCGACGTTGCTCGATGACGTGGCGCTGGCCACGAAGAAGACGGCGGGTGTGCTGGGTGATGATCTGGCGCTCAATGCCCAGCAGGTCACCGGTGTTTCAGCGGATCGCGAATTGCCGGTTGTCTGGGCCGTGGCCAAGGGGTCATTGCTCAACAAGGCCATTCTGGTTCCGGCAGCGCTGTTGATCAGTGCCTTCGCACCCTGGGCGATTCTGCCGTTGCTGATGATCGGCGGTGCGTTTCTGTGCTTCGAGGGCTTCGAGAAAATCGCCCATAAATGGCTGCATCCCGAAACCGGTGAAGAGCATGAGCAGCGCAAGCAGGCGTCGACGGATGCGTCCGTGGACATGGTGGCGTTCGAAAAGGAGCGCGTAAAAGGCGCGATTCGCACGGACTTCATTCTTTCCGCGGAAATCATCGTGCTCGCGCTGGGCGTGGTCTCGGCCAGACCCTTCATGGATCAGGTCGGTGTGCTGGTCATCGTCGCAGTGCTGATCACCGTGGGGGTCTACGGGCTGGTGGCCGGTATCGTCAAACTCGACGACCTGGGCCTGTACCTGAAGAAAAGCGCAGCTTCGGTGTCACAAAAGATCGGTGCCGGCCTGCTGTGGCTGGCACCGGTGTTGATGAAAGTGCTGTCGATCGTCGGTACTGCCGCCATGTTCATGGTCGGCGGCGGGATCCTGGTCCACGGTCTGCCGTTCGCTCATCATTGGGTCGAAGGCGTGACTGAAGCGGCAGCCGGTACGGTTGGCGGTCTGTCGATGATCGTTCCGACGCTGATCGATGCTGTTGCCGGGATCATTGCCGGTGCCGTGCTGGTGCTGGTCGTGACGCTGGTTGGCAAGGTCTGGAAAGCTACGAAGGAGTGAGTGGAGCCGGTCATCCACACTTCTGATCCAGGGCCGTGGGCGCGAGCCGGGCGACGCTTAGCTTGCTCGCGAAGGGGCTGGTACAGCCAACCGAAGGGTGTCTGAAACACCGCCTTCGCGAGCAAGCTCGCTCCCACAGAGACCTATGTAACGTAGAGCTTGGGAGTGAGCGTCATCACCGTCAAACAACGTGCTTAGAAGAACACCTTCACCAGCAAACTCGCGGTGTTCTGATCGGTGTCGAAGGAGCTGGTGTCCTTGATGCCGTATTTGTTGGTCCAGTAGTCGTACTCAATACCCACGTAGAGCTGCCGCTCCGGGTAATTCAGTGCCTTGCCCAGGTCATACTTGATCTGCGGGTTGAAGTGCAGGTTGGAGTGGTAAGTGCCACGCGAGGTCTTGTCGTTGTCGACCACCCAGTCCATGAAGCCGTCGATCAGCACATCCGATTTGCCCACCGGGATGGTGTAGGACCACACCGGAGTGATCTGCCACACGCCGTCGCCCGGGCGATTGCCTTCGGTCTGGCGCTGGTAGAAGTTAAGCTGGAAGTAGTCGAAACCCGGTATCTTCAGGTCGAACGCCGGACCGATCAGGTACGACTCGTTATCGCCTTCACCGAACTCGTAAGTTGCGGCAATCAGCACATCGCTGATCGGCCCGAACTCGAACTTCTGGCCGAAGATCTTGCCCAGCGACAGGCGTGGCGAGAACTCGCCGTAATAGGTGTTATCGCCAGCGGTTGCGTCTTTCTTGCCGTTGTAGAAGATCTTGTCGACGAAGAAGAAGTTGTCGCCGTACTTCCAGCTGTCCGCGTGCTCAAAGGTAAAGGTCTGCTGATTTTCCGGGTTGACAGCAAAGTCTCGTCCATTGAGATAGGTCAGGCTATTACTCTGCCACTGGAAGATATCCCCTGCCATGGCGGGTGCGGCAGCCAGCAGACTGCTGGCCAGTAATGCACTGGAAATCGTACGGTTCATGCGGTGAGCCCCTTGATGTAGATCGTGATTTTTTCGGACTGGCGCTCTATGCGTGACGCCTTGTCGGTGGTTGCAATAATTTGTCTGTCTGGTCAGCTTTGTGTTGTTAGCAAGAGCTGCGCCAATCAGTGAAAAAAAGTTTAAGTAACCCTTCAAACCGATATCGAAGTGTCGATTTCAGGTCTTTTTTTCCAATGCACAGCGTTCTGCGTGCCGTTCAGCCAGTGGGCCGCCCGGTCGGGTTCAGTTAGCGGGAAAGTGGTGGGCGGGTTGGCAGCGGCGGCGGAGGATACTGACTCGCGTCGCCGTGCTCAAGTGCTCCAGAGCAGGGCGTCTGGAGCGAAAACAGGGCAATGCCCGTTGCTTCAGTTGATGTGCGCGCCCTGATCGATCCAGGCGCCTACCAGATCACGTTCCTGCTGGGTCATCTGGGTAATATTGCCCAGCGGCATGATCGGCGCGGTGATCGCCTGCGCCTTGATACGCGGTGCCTGTTGCTGAATCTGCTCAGGCGTATCGAACATCACGCCGGCCGGAGCGACGCTGAACAACTGACTGGTAGGCGTGGCCGAGTGACAGACCGAGCAACGTTGCCGAATGACGTCGTGCACCGTGTTGAAGTCTGCACCTGCCACCTTGGCAGGTTCGGGCTGGGCAGACGCTGCCTGGGCAGGCGCAGCGGCGGGTTGCGCAGGTTGCTCATCAGCCCGATGACCGCCGACCGCTGTACCGGGCAGTGGCTGATAGACGATCCTGGCCGGTGGTTGCGCAGGGCCGGTGACATACGCCAGGCACAGCATGCCCAGCGCCGCGACCGGCAGGGTCCAGGCGAAGCGGTGGCTGTTGTGCCGCGTATTGAAGTAATGGCGGACCAGCACGGCCAGCAGCGCGATGCCTGCGAGAATCAGCCAGTTGTACTCACTGCCGTAAGTGCTTGGAAAGTGATTGCTGATCATGATGAACAGCACAGGCAGAGTGAAGTAGTTGTTGTGCCGTGAACGTAACAGGCCCTTTGCCGGCAGGCTTGGGTCCGGCGTACGGTTCTCGGCAATGGCGGCTACCAGCGCGCGCTGGGCCGGCATGATGATGCGGAACACGTTGCCGACCATGATGGTGCCCATGATCGCGCCCACATGCAGATAGGCACCGCGACCGCTGAACACTTTGCTGAACCCGTATGCCGCCGCGACCAGCAGCACGAACAGGACCACGCCCAGCAGGGCAGGGCGCTTGCCCAGTGGCGAGTCACACAGAAAGCTGTAGATGAACCAGCCGACGAACAACGAACCCAGGCCGATGTGCACGCCCTCGGCACCACTCAGGCTGCTGCCCGGTGCCAGCAGGTACAGCGTCGGGTTGGCGTAGAACACCACGCACAACAGCGCGACCCCTGACAGCCAGGTCGAATAGGCTTCCCATTTGAACCAGTGCAGATTCTCCGGCATGGTCGGCGGTGCGAGCTTGTACTTCTCCAGGTGGTAGATGCCGCCGCCGTGGATCGCCCACAGGTCACCCGACAGGCCTTCACGCGGGTTGCTGCGGTTGAGGTTGTTCTCCAGCCAGACGAAGTAGAACGATGCGCCGATCCAGGCGACGCCGACAATCATGTGAATCCAGCGCACGCCCAGATTCAGCCATTCCATCATATGTGCCAGCACGGTGTTTACCCTTCCAGTGGGTGGGGATCGAGAACCAGCAACTGGCTCTCGGCAAAGTAATGCTCGTCGCAGTTGTTGCCTTCGCCACTGCGATCAACCACCAGGAAGTCATCCCGCTTTTCGATCGTCAGCACCGGATGGTGCCAGACGCCGCGATGGTAATTGACACCCTGCCTGCCGTTCGACACGAAGGCGCGGGTCAGCTCTGATTCAGGCACATCGCCAACCGGCGCGACCACGATCAGAAAGGGGTTGCCGAGCAACGGCACGAACGCCTGACTGCCCAGCGGATGACGCTCCAGCATGCCGATGGTCAACGGCATCGGCAGCGCTTCGGCGCGGAAGATGCTGATGATCGCCTTGTCTTCCGGCTGCGCGGTCTGCACATCAGCCAGACGATGAAAGCGCATGGTCGAGCCGTTATTGATCATGAAGTGATCGCTGCCGTCGGTTTCAATCACATCACCGAATGGCGCAAAGGCTTCCTTGGTCAGTGGCTCGATTATCAGTTTGCGCATGCGGGTTCTTCTTCAATGGTTTTGAGGGTGGGTCGTTTGCACATTCGTATTGATGACTATCGTGCCAATGCTCTGCGTTGGCATGCATTTCGTGACGCTCTGCGTCACAACTCTACGCCGCGCCACACATACTCAAGACTGGACGCAGAGCGTCCGGAACTGCATTCCCACGCAGAGCGTGGGAACGATAGCCTGTTGCCTTCTGCTGACTTCCGACGCGTTGTTACCTGGCCACCTTGCCCAGTACTCGCAGGCGGCTCACGCCCCCGTCCGGGAATACGTTCAGGCGGATGTGGGTGATCGGGCCGATCGCCTTGATCTGCTCGGTGAACTCGTGTTCTGCGTGCATGGTCAGCTTCTGGCTGGGCAGCAACTCGCGCCAGAACAGGCTCTGGGTTTCGATCTGGCTGTCGGTGCCACCCTTGACCAGAGCGCCCTGAATCGAGCAGCTGTCCGGGTAGTTACCTTTGAAGTGCAGGGTATCGACGATGACTTTCTCGACTTCGCCCTTATGCCCGAGTGCCACAATCACCCAATCGTTGCCGGGTGTGCGGCGGCGCGCGGTTTCCCAGCCGTCGCCCATGTTCACACCGCGCCCAGGGTTGAGGATATTGCTCATGCTGCCGTAATGCTCATCGGAGCAGGCAATCGATCGGCCGCCATTGAGCGCTGCAACCAGATCGATCTGCTCGTCCTCGCTGACTTTCGACCAGTCGCGATGCGGTACACCGTACACGCGCAGACGCGCGACGCCGCCATCCGGGTAGATGTTGAAGCGCAGGTGGCTGAACGCCTGATCGTTGCTGATCTCGTGGTAATGATGGCTGTTGCCTTGCAGCTCCACAGACGGCAGCACTTCGGTCCAGGCAGTGTTTTCATCGGGCTCGCCCGACGCCAGGAAGCACGCCTCCAGCGACGCGGAAGGCGGGAAGTTGCCGGTGAAAAACGAGGTGTCGATGTCCACACCCTTGATGGTTCCTGCCACACCGAGGCGAATCACTGCGCTGTCGTACCCTTCGAAACGCTTGCGGCGCGACTCCCAGCCGTCCATCCACTTGCCGTTGTCGTCGAACACGCCTTCTTTCCAGACGGCCGGGGTCGGCTGGAACAGCCGGTTGGCGTCGGCGAACCAGTCATCGGTGACCGAAAGGATTTTGGTGCCCAGACGTGCGTCGGCCAGGTTCACGAACTTCTCGAACGGTGCGGCGTAAACTTTCATGCTCTTTGTCTGCCTTCTGAATACGGTTATGACTGCGACGCTCAAAGCGCCTGTAGACGAAACAGTGCGATCTTGTTGATCTCGGCCAGGGCGCAAGCAAACTCGGCCTCGGGCGAGTGGTGGATGCGTTGTTCGAACGCTGCCAGAATTTTGTGCCTGTCGCTGCCCTTGACCGCCATGATGAACGGAAAGCCGAAGCGGGCCTTGTAAGCCTCGTTCAGCTCGGTAAAGCGCTGGAACTCCTCAGGCGTGCAGTGGTGGATACCGGCGCCGGCCTGTTCATCGGTACTGGCCTGAGTCAGCTCGCCCTGGACGGCAGCCTTGCCTGCCAGGTCCGGGTGGGCATTGATCAGTGCCAGTTGTTGCTCGTGTGTGGCACCCAGCAGGATCTCGCTCATGCGTGCGTGAAGGGTCTCGACCTGATCGAGATGCGCGCCTGTGCTTTGGTCGAACGCTTGCTGCGCGACCCACGGTGAGTGTTCGTAGATATCGGCAAAGGCCGCGATGAACGCCTCCCGGCCCAGGCTTGAAGGTGTCAGTGTCTTGAACGTGCTCATTGCTCGGCCTTGCCGCTAAACGGATGTTCAGTGTGCCAGTGCCGGGCGATATCGACACGACGGGTAAACCACACCTGCTCATGGCCTTTGGCGTACTCGATGAAACGCTTGAGTGCGGCGAGGCGGGCGGGGCGGCCGATCAGGCGGCAATGCAGGCCGATGGAAAGCATCTTCGGTGCGTCTTCGCCTTCGGCATACAGCACGTCGAACGCATCCTTGAGGTACTGAAAGAACTGCTCGCCATTGTTGAAGCCCTGCACCTGGGTGAAACGCATGTCGTTGGTGTCCAGGGTGTACGGAATCACCAGATGAGGCTTACCGGTCGGGTTGTTCGGCTCCCAGTACGGCAGGTCGTCGTCGTAGGTGTCGCAATCATAGAGAAACCCGCCTTCCTCCATGACCAGGCGCCGGGTGTTGGGGCCGGTGCGCCCGGTGTACCAGCCCAACGGCCGTTCGCCGCTGATGTCGGTGAGGATCTGGATCGCCTGGCGCATGTGCTCACGCTCCTGGGCTTCGTCCATGTTCTGGTAGTCGATCCAGCGATAGCCGTGGCTGCAGATCTCATGACCTTCGGCGACCATGGCGCGGATTACATCCGGATGACGTTGCGCAGCCATGGCCACGGCAAAAATGGTCAGGGGGATATCGAACTGCCTGAACAGCTTGAGAATGCGCCACACACCGGCGCGGCTGCCGTACTCGTACAGCGACTCCATGCTCATGTTGCGCTGGCCCTGGAGTGGCTGCGCGGCAACCATCTCGGACAGAAAGGCTTCTGATTCCTTGTCGCCATGCAGAATATTGCGCTCGCCACCTTCCTCGTAATTCAGCACGAAAGACAAGGCAATGCGCGCATTACCCGGCCAGCGTGGGTGAGGCGGGTTGTTGCCGTAACCGATCAGGTCGCGTGGGTAGTCAGCGCTCACTGCAAGCTTCCTTTTTCTACATGGGGTGCGTTGGATGCGTTAAGTCAGGTGCAATGCCAAGAGCGGTCAAGGCACTGTTGAGTCAAGATTGTATACAATTTTGTTTTCAGCTTGTAACCCTGTACGTTTCTGCACCGAAGCGTCTCGATAAGCGTAAAACAAGCAAGAAACCTGCCTGACTGGTCAGCTAATCGTAAAAAACCTGATATTTTTCCTCTGCTTCCTATATCTCTGGCCAATCCTGCGCCCAGTCGGCGTCCTGGCCACGGGCTGTTGAACGATCAGGAATTTATTGTGTACAGCTTTTCCCGAAAGTGTCTTAATCGGTCGCAATCGCACGATGTAGAGCACTTCATTGGTGCACTGCTTGACCATGGCCGGATGTGAGGAGTGAAGTTTTGGGAAAATTGACCACACATGTACTGGATGCCGCCCACGGCTGCCCAGGCAGCGCCATCCACATCGAGCTGTACCGGGTCGAAGGCCAGCAACTGCTGCACGTTGTCAGTGCGCTCACCAATAGCGACGGACGTTGCGATGCGCCGCTGTTGCAGGGCGAGGCCTATCAATCCGGCGTCTATCAGTTGCACTTCAAGGCTGGCGATTATTACCGCGCGCGGGGCGTGGCCCTGAATGAGCCTGCCTTTCTCGATGAGGTGGTGCTGCGCTTCGGCATTGATGCAGGTCAGGAACACTTTCATGTGCCGCTGTTAATCTCGCCATACAGCTACTCGACGTACAGGGGCAGCTGAATACCTCTTGCCCGCCCCACACTGCGGGCTTTTTTTTGCGCGTGTCTGCGCTTTTGCCCTGTGTACAATGCGCCAGTCCCGATGCCGTCATCCACCTGCGCACGAGTGCCCATGAACGACCAGTCCCTGCCCCTCAAGAAACAGCCGCGCAGCCTTGGCTCAAGCCGTAACGTCACGCAGGACGATGTCGTTTACGAACATGTCTTCGATGCCATTCTGGAACAGCGGCTGGCGCCGGGTACCAAATTGAGTGAAGAGGCGCTGGGCGAGATTTTCGGTGTGAGCCGTACCATCATTCGTCGCGCCCTGTCGCGGTTGGGCCATGAGGGCGTCGTGCTGCTGCGCCCCAACCGTGGCGCGGTGGTCTCCAGCCCCAGCGTTGAAGAGGCGCGGCAGGTGTTTTTCGCCCGGCGTATGGTCGAGAAGGCAATCACTGAACTGGCGGTCGAGCACGCTACTGCCGAGCAACTGGCCGAGCTGCGCCAGATGGTCAGCGACGAGCGCGACAGCTTCGCCCGCGGTGATCGGGGTGCCGGTATTCGTTTGTCCGGCGAATTCCATCTTCAGTTGGCCGTGGCCGCTAGAAACGCGCCGCTGATCAGCTTCCAGCGCAGCCTGGTGTCGCAGACCTCGCTGATCATTGCCCAGTACGAAACCGGCAATCGCACGCACTGTTCCTACGATGAGCACAACCAGTTGATCGACGCCATCGAAGCCCGCAATGCGGCACTGGCCGTCGAATTGATGATGCATCACATGGACCACATCGACAGCAAACTCAACCTTGACGAAGACAGCGCCACGGATGATTTGCATGCGGTGTTCTCGCACGTCATGGGCCGGAAAAAACCGGGGCGTTGAGGCTGTGTGGATGAACAATTATCGTGCGACGCAGAGCGTCGCGACCTGCATTCCCACGCGGAGCGTGAGGAACGATCATCTCAACTATCGTGCTGATGTCCTGCGTCGGTCTGAACAGACAATCCGATTATCGTGCGACGCTCCGCGTCGTCATGCCGTTCCGGACGCTCTGCCTCCTCTTGGCGACGCAGAGCGTCGAGACCTGCATTCCCACGCTGGAGCGTGAGGAACGATCATCTCAACTATCGTGCTGATGTTCTGCGTCGGTCTGAACAGACAATCCGATTATCGTGCGACGCTCCGCGTCGTCATGACGTTCCGGACGCTCTGCGTCCTCTTGGCGACTCAGAGCGTCGAGACCTGCATCCCCGCGCTGGAGCGTGAGTGGCGAGAGTTGTCCGGAGAGCAGGTTCAACTCCGCTCATGCACCAATCGCCCACCTGACCAGGTCTGCTTCACAGTCCGGTCATCACCAATCGTCATCAGCACGAACAGAATCTCTTCGATGCCTTTGGCTTGCTTCAAACGATACGACAGCAGCGGGGTGGCGTTGTAGTCGAGCACCAGGAAGTCAGCCTCGTTGCCTGGCTTCAGGCTGCCGACCTTGTCTTCCAGGCGCAGTGCCCGCGCGCCGCCCAGCGTCGCCAGGTACAGCGACTTGAACGGATTGAGCCGCGCGCCCTGCATCTGCATGACCTTGTAGGCCTCGTTGAGGGTCTGCAGAATCGAAAAACTGGTGCCGCCGCCCACGTCGGTACCCAGACCGACATTCACCTTGTGCTTCTCGGCCATCGGCAAGTTGAACAGGCCGCTGCCCAGAAACAGGTTGGAGGTCGGGCAGAAAGCAATCGCCGAACCGGTCTGCGCCAGTCGGGCGCATTGTTCGTCGCACAGGTGCACGCCATGGGCGAACACCGAGCGCTCGCCGAGCAGGTTGAAGTGATCGTAGACGTCCAGGTAATGCTTGCGCTCCGGGAACAGCGCCTTGACCCACTCGATCTCCTGAAGGTTCTCGCTGATGTGGGTCTGCAGGTACAGGCCGGGGTATTCGGTCAGCAACTGGCCGGCCAGACTCAACTGCTCCGGGCTACTGGTTGGCGCGAATCGTGGGGTCACTGCGTAGCTCAAACGCCCTTTTCCATGCCAGCGTTCGATCAACGCCTTGCTGTCGGCATACCCGGATTCTGGCGTATCGACCAGGTAGTCCGGCGCATTGCGGTCCATCATCACCTTGCCGGCGATCATGCGCAGATCAAGTGCCTGCGCCGCGCTGAAAAACGCCTCGACCGATTCCTTGTGCACGCTGCCGAACACCAGTGCCGTGGTTGTACCGTTGCGCAGCAGTTCCTTGATGAAGATGTCGGCCACCTGTGCTGAATGCGCGGGGTCGGCGAACTGGCTTTCGCAGGGGAAGGTGTAGGTGTTGAGCCAGTCCAGCAACTGCTCGCCGTAGGCGCCGATCATGCCGGTTTGCGGCAAGTGAATATGGGTGTCGATGAACCCCGGTGTGATGAGTGCGTCCGGGTACTCGATCAGCTCGACATCGTCGTCGAGGCGCTCCAGCAGATCGGCAGCGTGACCCACCGAAACGATCTTGCCGTCCTCGACCAGCAGCAAGCCGTCGGCAAAGTATTCACAGGATGCCTCCAGCGCCACTTCGGCCGGGTCGGCGAGGCTGTGAACGATGGCGGCGCGGTAGGCTTTACGGCGGGAAACTGAACTCATGGCACTCTCGTTGTGACTCATTGCGACTGACTGCGGCGCGATGCAGGCAGCAGTCTGGCGATAGGTTCGGCGTTGGCGGTGTGTTGGCCAAAGCTGACATTGTAAGTGGCGATTATTTCCGCGGCGATCGACACCGCGATCTCGATGGGCAGCTTGCCTTTGACCTCGGCCAGGCCCATCGGGCAACGCATGCGTTGCAGCAGACTGGCGTCGAAACCGCGTTCCCGCAAGCGATGTTCGAACTTGACCCGTTTGGTTTTCGAGCCGATCAGTCCGAAGTAACCGAAGTCACCACGCCCGAGGATGGCGGCGGTCAGTTCCAGATCCAGTTGATGGTTGTGGGTCATCACGACGCAATAGGTGCCCACAGGCAGTTGCGCGACCTCGTCGACCGGCTCGTCATTGACGATCTTCATCACGCCATCGGGCATCGACTCGGGGAATTCATGCTCGCGGCTGTCGATCCAGCGCACCCGGCAGGGCAGGCTGGCCAGCAGCGGCACCAGCGCGCGGCCGACATGACCGGCACCGAACACGGCGATCTGCGCGACGGGCTCGCCCATCGGTTCGAACAACAGCACGTTCACGCCGCCGCAGCACTGGCCCAGGCTTGCACCCAGGTTGAAACGTTCCAGGCGCGTCTGCCGTGTGCCGCTGGCAAGCATCTCGCGGGCGATCTCCATGGCCTTGTATTCCAGGTGGCCGCCACCGATGGTGTCGTGGATGCGCTCGGCGCAGACCACCATTTTCGATCCGGCATTGCGCGGCGTGGAGCCCAGCTCCTCGATGATCGTCACCAGAATGCCGGGTTCACCACGGGCCTGCAGCTCGGCCAGGGCGCTGATCCAGTTGTTCATTTCTGCTCCAGGACAGAGTGATCCAGGCCAGGCGCCTTCGCGAGCAAGCTGGCTCCCACGGGGGCATCCTGAATAGGTAAGTGCGAGCCTGGCGAAGCTTCACTTGCCCGCGAAGAGGCGGAAACAATCGGCTCGGCGCCTTCGCTGGATGCGCGACGCGCGGCGCTGTTCTGGCGCATCTGTTCACAGCCCCACAGCACTTTTTCCGGCGTCGCCGGGGCGTCGATGTTTGGTTGATGACGGTAGTCACCCAGGCTCGCCACGGCGTCCTTGATCGCGCACCAGGCGGCGATGCCGAGCATGAACGGCGGCTCGCCGACTGCCTTGGAATGAAACACCGTGTCTTCCGGGTTCTTGCGGTTCTCTACCAGCTTGATGCGCAGATCGAGCGGCATGTCCGCCACTGCCGGGATCTTGTAGGACGCCGGGCCGCTGGTCATCAGCTTGCCCTTGTCATTCCACACCAGTTCCTCGGTGGTCAGCCAGCCGGCGCCTTGAATGTAGCCGCCTTCGACCTGACCGATATCGATGGCCGGGTTCAGCGACGCGCCGACGTCGTGCAGGATGTCGGTGCGCAACATCTTGTATTCGCCGGTCAGCGTATCGATGATGACTTCCACGCAGGCTGCGCCAAAGGCGTAGTAATAGAACGGCCGGCCACGCGCCTGGCTGCGGTCGTAAAAAATCTTCGGCGTCTTGTAATAGCCGGTGCTGGACAGCGACACCTGGCCCATCCATGCCAATTGCGCCAGTTCGGCGAACGGCAGGAACAGCTCGCCGATCCGCACATGACCATTGCGGAACTCGACGTCCGCTTCGCTTACCTGATAGTGCCTGGCGGCAAACTCCACCAGCCTTTGCTTGAGGATTTCAGCGGCATTCTGTGCCGCCTTGCCGTTCAGGTCCGTACCGCTCGAAGCGGCAGTGGGCGAGGTGTTGGGCACCTTGTCTGTGTTGGTCGCGGTGATCTGGATGCGCTCGATGTCCACCTGGAACACCTCGGCCACGACCTGCGCAACCTTGGTGTTCAAGCCCTGGCCCATTTCGGTGCCGCCATGGTTCAGGTGGATGCTGCCGTCGGTGTAGATATGAATCAGCGCACCGGCCTGATTGAGAAAACTGGCGGTGAACGAGATACCGAACTTGACCGGCGTCAGCGCCAGGCCTTTTTTCAGCACCGGGCTGCCGGCGTTGAACGCACGAATCGCTTCGCGGCGCTCGGCGTACTGGCTGCTTTGCTCGAGGTCGGCGGTCATCTCTTCCAGCAGGTTGTGTTCGACCGTCTGGTAATAGTGGGTGACGTTACGCTCGGTCTTGCCGTAATAGTTGGCCTTGCGCACGTGCAGCGGGTCCTTGCCCAGGAAACGTGCAATGCAGTCCATGACCTCTTCGATGGCGACCATGCCCTGCGGGCCGCCAAAGCCCCGGTAGGCGGTGTTGGAGGCGGTGTGCGTCTTGCAGCGGTGGCCGTTGACGGTGGCTTCACCGAGGTAATAGGCGTTGTCGGCATGAAACATGGCGCGGTCGACGATGGACGCCGACAGGTCCGGCGAATAGCCGCAGTTGCCGGCCAGATCCAGTTGTATGCCCTGCAAGCGACCGTCATCATCGAAACCCACGTCGTACTCGATGTAGAACGGGTGGCGCTTGCCGGTCATCTGCATGTCTTCGAAGCGTTGCAGGCGCATCTTGGTGGGCTGGCCGGTCAAGCGGGCAATCACGGCGCACAGGCAGGCCGGGCTGGCCGCCTGGGTTTCCTTGCCGCCAAAACCACCGCCCATGCGCCGCATGTCAACCACGATGCGGTTCATTGGCACGCCCAGCACCTCGGCCACCAGCTTCTGGATTTCCGTGGGGTTCTGGGTCGAGCAATAGACGATCATGCCGCCGTCTTCGGTCGGCATCACCGACGAGATCTGGGTTTCCAGGTAAAAATGTTCCTGGCCGCCAATGTGCAGGTTGCCCTGCAGGCGGTGGGTTGCGCTCGCCAGCGCAGCGGCAGAGTCGCCACGCTTGTGCGTATGGCTGTCGAGCACGAAGTGTTTCTGGCGCAGGGCCTGGACCACATCCAGCACCGGTTCCAGGTCTTCGTATTCGATGATCGCCGCCATGGCCGCCTGGCGTGCAATGTCCAGGTCGCGAGCCGCCACGGCGAGCACCGGTTGCCCGACGAACTCCACCTTATCGATGGCCAGCAGTGGGTCGCCGGGCAGCAACGGCCCGATGTCCTTGAGCCCCGGAATATCCTGATGGGTAATCGCGATGCGTACACCTTCGAAGGCGTAGCAGGGCGAGGTATCGATGCTGACGATACGCGCATGGGCACGGTCGGAAAGACGTGCGTACACGTGCAACTGGTTGGGAAATTCCAGACGATCGTCAATGTACACCGCTTCGCCGGACACGTGCTTGTCGGCACTGTCGTGCTTGACGCTGCGGCCGACGCCGGTGTTCAGGCCTTGTTGAAATACTGCAAGCATCTCGGCCTGGGTGAGGTGTGGGGAATGCTCAGACATAGTCAGTCACCCGCGTTGGAACGGCTGGGGTCTGTAACTCGATGAAGTACTTGCGCAGCAGGTTTTGCGCGCTCAACAGGCGGTATTCCTTGCTTGCGCGGAAATCCGACAGCGGAGTGAAATCCTCGCTCAGTGCAGTGCAGGCGCGTTCGACGGCTGCATGGCTCCATGGTTGCCCGATCAGCGCCTCTTCGCAGGCCGCTGCACGTTTCGGAATCGCCGCCATGCCGCCGAACGCTACGCGAGCCTCGTGGACCACGCCATCTTCCAGGGTCAGGCGAAAAGCCGCGCAGACCGCCGAGATGTCGTCATCCAGCCGCTTGGAGACTTTATAGGCGCGGAAGATCTGCCGCGATGTGGCGGTGGGCACGATGATCTTTTCGATGAACTCGCTTTCCTGGCGGGCCGTGACCTTGTAGTCGATGAAATAGTCTTCCAGCGCCAATGTGCGCTGACTGTTGCCTTTGCGCAGCACGACCTGCGCGCCAAGGGCGATCAGCAGCGGCGGGGAATCGCCGATGGGGGAGGCGTTGCCGATGTTGCCACCCAGCGTGCCTTGATTGCGGATCTGCAACGAGGCGAAGCGCTGCAGTAACTCGCCAAAGTCCGGGTACTCGGCCTTGAGTGCGGCATAACAATCGGTCAGCGGAGTCGCTGCGCCGATCTCCAGACGGTCGTCGAAACGCTTCACGCCCTTCATCGCGTCGATGTGTCCAACGTAAATCATCACCGGCAACTGTTTGTGAAGCTGCGTGACTTCCAAAGCCAGATCGGTGCCGCCGGCCAGCAGGCGCGCCTGCGGATGGCTGTCGTAGAGGTCCGCCAGATCCGCCACGGTCAGCGGAATGAAGCAGCGTTTTTCGCCGTCATTCAGTTCATCGGTGCCGGCCGGAGCGATGGCGCGCAAGCGTTCGATGGTCTGCGCCTGGCGCTGATCGAACTGATCCGGCAGGCGCTGCGCGCAAGACTGCTCGGCGGCGGCCAGAATAGGGCGGTAGCCGGTGCAGCGACACAGGTTGCCGGCCAGGGCTTCGTGGGCCTGATGGGCATCGGCTTCGCTGCTGTTCTTTTGCAGGGCAAACAGCGACATCACAAAGCCCGGGGTACAAAAGCCGCATTGCGAGCCATGACACTCGACCATCGCCTTCTGCACGCTGTGCAACTGGCCCTGATGCCTGAGGTCTTCGACGCTGATCAATTGCTTGCCGTGCAGCGACGCCATAAATGTCAGGCACGAATTGAGGCTGCGATAACGCAGCGTTTGCTCGCCGTCAGCGTCACTGTGCAACTCGCCCACCACGACGGTGCAGGCACCGCAGTCACCACTGGCACAACCTTCCTTGGTACCGGGCTTGTGTGCCTGCTCACGCAGGTAGGTCAGCACGGTCATGTTCGGATTCAGGCTGCGCTCGGTTTTTAGCTCTTGGTTCAAAAGGAACTGAATCACGGCGCAAAGCCCTCACGTTTATTGTCATCAGACATGTCGATGAATCTATCAGCTCTGTTTATTGGGTCAATTTGTTTCTGACTCCGGAGTCAGGAAATTGAGTTTTTCGGCGATCTGCCGATCAAACAACCTCTGGTTCTTGAATCGCCTGCCGGGTGTATTCAAGGTTTTGCGTATTTCGTGCCAGTTTCCGTGTTTATGGCCCTGCGCCACCCGTGCCGGTTGCGATACACTCCGCGACTTGCATGCTGAACTGGTTTTTTCTGAAGGATAGTCATGACGTTCAAGGCCCCGGACAGCCTCGCTGAGCAAATTGCTCATCATCTTGCCGAGCGGATCATTCGCGGTGAGCTCAAGCCTGGAGAGCGTATTCAGGAGCAGAAAGTCACGCAGGCGTTGAACGTCAGCCGTGGCTCCGTGCGCGAAGCACTGCTGATTCTGGAGCGCCGCCACCTGGTGGTGATCCTGCCGCGTCGTGGCGCGCAGGTCACGGTGCTCAACGCCCATAACGTCACCAGCCTGTGCTGCCTGATGAGCGAGCTTTACATTCTGCTGGCCAATGCGGTGGTCGAGCGCTGGAAGACCGAGGACGATCTTGCGCCGTTTCTGCAGATACAACAGCGTCTGCAGGGCAGTTTCCAGCAGCAGGACGTCAACGCATTCGTCGAAGAGAGCTTCAATGTGATGCGCGCGGCCTATCCGTTCGCCAACAACCCGTACCTCGAGGAAACCGTCGAGAACCTGCAGCCTTCCATGAGCCGCAGCTATTTCCTCGCGCTCGAGCAACGCAAGGCCGATATGGGCGACTACCTGGCATTGTTCGACGAACTGCTTGGCGCAGTGGTGGCGCGGGACATACCGAAGATTCGTGTCGTGCTGGTCAGCTACTGTCAGCGCAGCTGCCAGCTGGTGCTGGCCGCCCTGGCAAAGGGCTGACGCCGTGCGCCTGAAGTGCATCAAGCTGGCGGGGTTCAAATCTTTCGTCGACCCCACCACGGTGAACTTCCCCAGCAACATGGCGGCTGTCGTCGGCCCCAATGGCTGTGGCAAATCCAATATCATCGACGCCGTGCGCTGGGTGATGGGCGAAAGCTCGGCCAAGAACCTGCGCGGCGAGTCGATGACCGACGTCATCTTCAACGGGTCCACCAGCCGCAAACCTGTCAGCCAGGCCAGCATCGAACTGGTCTTCGACAACTCGGACGGCACGCTGGTCGGCGAGTACGCGGCGTATGCGGAAATCTCCATTCGCCGCAAAGTGACCCGCGACAGTCAGAACAGCTACTACCTCAACGGCACCAAATGCCGCCGTCGCGACATCACCGACATCTTCCTCGGCACCGGCCTGGGGCCGCGCAGCTATTCGATCATCGAACAGGGCATGATCTCCAAGCTGATCGAAGCCAAGCCCGAAGACCTGCGCAACTTCATCGAAGAGGCCGCAGGGATTTCCAAGTACAAGGAGCGGCGCCGGGAAACCGAAAACCGCATTCGTCGTACCCACGAGAACCTGGCGCGTCTGACCGACCTGCGTGAAGAGCTCGAGCGTCAGCTGGAGCGTCTGCACCGACAGGCTCAGGCCGCCGAGAAGTATCAGGAATACAAGGCCGAAGAGCGTCAGTTGAAAGCGCAATTGTCGGCCCTGCGCTGGCAGGCACTGAATGATCTGGTGGGGCAGCGCGAGGCGGTGATCGGCAATCAGGAGGTCGGCTTCGAGGCGCTGGTGGCCGATCAGCGCAGTGCCGATGCCAGTATCGAAAGGCTGCGCGACGGCCACCATGACCTGTCCGAGCGCTTTAACCTGGTGCAGGGCCGCTTTTATTCGGTCGGCGGCGATATTGCCCGCGTCGAGCAGAGCATTCAGCACGGTCAGCAGCGGCTGCGCCAATTGCAGGATGACCTGCGCGAAGCCGAGCGTGCCCGCCAGGAAACCGAATCGCACCTTGGGCACGACACCACCTTGCTCGCCACCCTCGGCGAAGAGCTGGAGATGCTCGAGCCCGAGCAGGAAATGACCAGCGCCGCCGCCGAGGAGTCGGCCATCGCTCTGGAAGACGCCGAAGCGGCCATGCAGGGCTGGCAGGAGAAGTGGGACGTCTTCAATCAGCAATCCGCCGAGCCGCAGCGTCAGGCACAGGTCCAGCAGTCACGCATTCAACAGCTGGAACAGAGCATCGAACGCCTTGCAGAGCGCCAGCGGCGGCTGGCCGAAGAGCGTCAACTGCTGGCCGCTGACCCGGAAGATGCGGCCATTCTGGAATTGAGCGAAGACCTCGCCGCCCGTGACATGACCCTTGAAGAGCTGCACATGGGCGAGGAGCAGGCGGTCGAGCGTCTTGAACAATTGCGCGAAGCGTTGCAGCACGCCAGCCAGGCGCAACAGCAGGCGCAGGGCGAGCTGCAACGTCTCAACGGCCGGTTAGCGTCCCTGGAAGCGTTGCAGCAGGCGGCACTTGACCCGGACACCGGCACTGCCGAGTGGCTGCGGGATCAGCAACTGGCCGAACGGCCGCGTCTGGCCGAGGGGCTGAGCGTCGAAGCCGGCTGGGAACTGGCCGTGGAAACCGTGCTTGGCGCGGATTTGCAGGCCGTGTTGGTGGATGACTTCGACGGGCTCGATCTGGCCGGTTTTCAGCAGGGCGATCTGCGCTTGATCAGTGCGGGTGCCGACACGGTTCGCGCGCCCGGTAGCTTGCTGGAAAAGGTCGACAGCACGGTTGATCTGTCCGCCTGGCTAGGCCAGGTGATACCGGTGGAGAACCTGGACCAGGCGCTGGCGCGGCGTGCACAACTCAGCGCCGGACAAAGCCTGATCAGCCGTGACGGCTACTGGGTGGGGCGGCACTTTTTGCGTGTACGCCGCGCCAGCGAAGCGCAGAGCGGGGTGCTGGCGCGCGGTCAGGAATTGCAGCAGTTGGGTCTGGAGCGCGACGAGCGCGAAGCGACTCTGGCCACCCTGGAAGAGCGGTTGCTGGTCTTGCGCGAGCAGCAGTCGCAGCAGGAAGACGCTCGTGAGCAGTTGCGCCGTCGCGTGCAGGACGAAACCCGTCAGCAAAGCGAACTGAAAGCGCAGTTGTCGGCGGTCCGGGTAAAAGTCGAGCAGTTGACCCTGCGGCGCACTCGTCTTGATGAAGAATTGGCCGAGTTGGGTGAGCAACGCGCTGTCGAGCACGAGCACCTCGGCGAATCGCGCCTGCAATTGCAGGATGCACTGGACAGCATGGCGCATGATACCGAGCAGCGCGAGGTGCTGCAGGCGCAGCGTGATGCGCTGCGTGAGCGTCTGGACCGGATACGTCAGGATGCGCGGCAGCACAAGGATCACAGTCATCAGCTGGCGGTGCGTCTCGGCTCGATCAAGGCGCAATACGATTCGACCCGTCAGGCGCTGGAGCGCCTGCGCATGCAGTCCGAAAGGCTGACCGAGAAGCGCGAGCAACTGAGCCTGAATCTGGAGGAGGGCGAGGCACCGCTCGAAGAGCTGCGCCTCAAGCTTGAAGAACTGCTGGAGCGGCGCATGGTGGTCGATGACGAAATGCGCATCGCCAAGAACGCACTCGAAGACGCTGACCGCGAATTGCGCGAGGCAGAAAAGCGCCGCACCCAGGCCGAGCAGCAATCGCAGCTGCTGCGTGGCCAGCTGGAACAACAGCGTCTGGAGTGGCAGGCGCTGACGGTGCGTCGCAAAGCCTTGCAGGACCAGTTGCATGAAGACGGCTATGACCTGCATGGCGTGCTTGCCACACTGACGCCGGAAGCCAGCGAACAGGCTGCCGAACAGCAACTGGAAAGCATCGCCGGGCGTATTCAGCGCCTGGGCGCGATCAACCTCGCGGCCATCGACGAGTATCAGCAGCAGTCCGAGCGCAAGCGCTATCTGGATGCGCAGGATGCCGATCTGGTCGAAGCGCTGGACACTCTGGAAAACGTCATTCGCAAGATCGACAAGGAGACCCGAAACCGCTTCAAGGATACCTTCGATCAGATAAACAGCGGAATTCAGGCACTTTTCCCAAAAGTTTTCGGTGGCGGCTCCGCTTATTTGGAACTGACGGGCGAAGATTTACTCGATACTGGGGTGACAATCATGGCGCGTCCCCCCGGCAAGAAGAACAGCACCATTCATTTGCTGTCGGGTGGTGAAAAAGCCCTGACGGCGCTGGCGCTGGTTTTTGCCATTTTCAAACTCAATCCTGCGCCGTTTTGCATGCTTGACGAGGTGGATGCGCCGCTGGATGACGCCAACGTGGGTCGCTATGCACGTTTGGTGAAAGAAATGTCACAAACGGTGCAGTTCATCTATATCACCCACAACAAGATCGCCATGGAAATGGCTGATCAGCTGATGGGGGTAACGATGCACGAGCCCGGTTGTTCGCGGCTGGTGGCGGTGGATGTGGAGCAGGCGATGGCGCTGGTGGATGCCTGATTCGACGCCTCGTTCTGCGGGCAAGTGGCTGTCCACAGGCCTGAAAACGAGACGCTGGTACATGAGATGGCAACTTGGGCGGCGAAGAGACGTAACAGACGGTGTAAAGTTACCTTTGGTCGTGCTAGTTTAGTGACCACTTTTTATTTTCGCGTGGGCGAATTGCCAGTCAGAACATGGACTTGGCACCACGTATTAAAGGGGTTTAGGCCCTTATTTTCAGATTTCTTCATTAGAGGCACTGGATTACATGGAAATCGGTCTGCGCGAGTGGCTGATCGTCATCGGCATAATAGTCATCGCCGGTATTCTCTTTGATGGCTGGCGCCGTATGCGCGGCAGCAAGGGTAAATTGAAATTCAGACTGGATCGGAGCTTCTCCAACCTTCCGGATGAAGAAGAGACCACGTCTGCCGAACTGCTCGGGCCGCCTCGTGTGCTGGATACCCACAAGGAGCCGCAGCTCGACGAGCACGATCTGCCGTCCATGAGCGCCAGCCCGCGTGAAGGCAAGCGTGGCAACAGCGAGAAGCGCAGTGACAAGAAGCGCAAGGATGAGCCACAGCAGGGCGACCTGAACCTGGATCTCGACGGCCCGAGCCTGTTTACCGCACGCGACGACGATTTCCCGGACGACAAGCCGGCCCAGCGCATCACCGAAGACAAGGACCTGCCTCCGGTAGAGGAAGTACTGGTCATCAGCGTGATTTCGCGCAGCGAAGGCGGTTTCAAGGGCCCGGCGCTGTTGCAGAACATTCTGGAAAGCGGCCTGCGTTTCGGTGAGATGGATATTTTCCACCGTCACGAGAGCATGGCTGGCAACGGCGAAGTGCTGTTCTCGATGGCCAATGCGGTCAAGCCCGGCGTGTTCGACCTGGACGATATCGACCATTTCAGCACCCGTGCAGTGAGCTTCTTCCTCGGCTTGCCAGGCCCTCGTCATCCCAAGCAGGCATTCGACGTGATGGTTGCCGCCGCTCGCAAGCTGGCTCACGAGCTGGATGGCGAACTGAAGGATGATCAGCGCAGCGTTATGACCGCGCAGACCATCGAGCATTATCGCCAGCGCATCGTCGAGTTCGAGCGTCGGGCGTTGACCCAGCGTCGCGGTTAAGCAAGCCCTTGGGCAGGTCTCCGATCATGAGCGTGCTGCGGCCCGCTCTGGCGGGGCCTGACCTGAACAGAACAGAGCCAACAGATTAAGCAGCCTCGGCTGCTTTTTTGCTTTTTGAGAGAACACCGTATGAAGGCCGTCGAAACCCGAATCCTGGAACTGCGTGCACAGCTGGATGAGCACAACTACCGCTACCACGTTCTGGATGAGCCGAGCATTCCGGATGTCGAGTACGACCGCCTGTTTCACGAGCTCAAGGCCCTGGAGGCGGAAAACCCTCATCTGGTCACTCCCGATTCGCCGACGCAGCGGGTCGGAAGCGCGGCCTTGTCGGCGTTTACCCAGGTGCGCCACGAAATGCCGATGCTCAGTCTGGGCAACGCGTTCGAAGAAAACGACATGCTCGAATTCGATCGCCGGGTCACCGAGGGGCTGGATCTGCCAGCCGGCGACCTGTTTGGCGAAGGCAGCAAGGTGCAGTACAGCTGCGAGCCCAAGCTGGACGGTCTGGCAGTCAGCCTGCTGTATCGCGACGGCGCGCTGGTACGGGGGGCGACGCGCGGCGACGGCACCACCGGCGAAGACATCAGCGTCAATGTGCGCACAGTGCGCAACATCCCACTCAAGCTGCAGGGCAAAGGCTGGCCGGATGTGCTGGAAGTGCGCGGTGAAGTGTTCATGTCCAAGGCCGGTTTCGAGCGCCTCAACGCCAGTCAGCTGGAAATCGGCGGCAAGACCTTCGCCAACCCGCGCAACGCAGCGGCAGGCAGCCTGCGTCAGCTGGATTCGAAGATCACGGCCAACCGGCCGCTGGAGTTTTGCTGCTATGGCCTGGGCCAGACGTCGGCGGAAATCGCCGACACTCATATTGGCGTGCTTGAAACGTTGAAAAAATGGGGCATGCCGGTCAGCCGCGAGCTGAAACTGGCGAATGGCGTCGAGGAGTGTCTGGCCTATTACCGCGATATCGGTGAGCGACGCCTGGCGCTGACTTACGAGATCGACGGCGTGGTGTTCAAGGTCAATAACCTGGCAGCGCAGCGCGAACTGGGCTTTCGCGCCCGTGAGCCGCGCTGGGCGATTGCCCACAAATTCCCCGCCATGGAAGAACTGACCGAACTGCTGGATGTCGAGTTCCAGGTAGGCCGCACGGGCGCAGTAACGCCGGTCGCGCGGCTCAAGCCGGTCAAGGTGGCAGGCGTCATGGTCGCCAACGCCACGCTGCATAACATGGACGAAGTGGCGCGGCTCGGCCTGATGATTGGCGACACGGTAATCATCCGGCGTGCCGGTGACGTGATTCCGCAGGTAGTGCAAGTGGTTGCCGAGCGCCGCCCCGAGGATGCCAGGGCGGTGCAGGTTCCACAGACCTGCCCGGTGTGCGGCTCGCATGTCGAGCGCACGCAGCTGATCAAGCGCAGCAAAGGCAAGGAAACCGTCACCGAGGGCGCGGTGTATCGCTGTGTCGGGCGTCTGGCCTGCGGTGCGCAACTCAAGCAGGCGATCATTCATTACGTATCGCGTCGCGCCATGGACATCGAAGGGCTGGGTGACAAGACCATCGAGCAACTGGTCGATGAGAAACTCATCGGCTCGCCTGCCGATCTGTACAAACTGAAATACGAACAGATCATTGACCTGGAAGGTTTCGCGGAAATCTCCAGCAATAAATTGCTCAAGGCCATCGCCGACAGCCGACAGCCGACCCTGGCGCGTTTCATCTATGCCTTGGGCATTCCCGATGTGGGTGAAGAGACGGCCAAGGTCCTGGCGCGTTCGCTGGCGTCGCTGGAGCGTGTCCAACAGGCCTTGCCGGAAGTGCTGACCTACCTGCCGGATGTCGGCCTGGAAGTCGCATACGAGATTCACAGCTTCTTCGAGGACGAGCACAACCGTAGCGTCATCGATGCGCTGCTCGGTGAATGCGGTTTGCAATTGCAGGACCAGGGCGAGCTGGGCGCCGAGTTCGCGGCCAGCACCACGCTGGAAGGGATGATCGACAAACTGAACATTCCGTCGGTAGGGCCGGGTGCTGCGCAGAAACTGGCGGACCGGTTCGGTACGCTGGAAGCCATCATCAGTGCCGACTGGCTGGACATGCGTCAGGCACTGCCGGAGAAGCAGGCCAAGTCGGTTCGCGATTTCTTCGACGACAGCGCAAACGCCGAGCGCGCCCGCGCCATCGAAGCCCAGCTCAAGGACTTCGGCATGCACTGGCGCAGCGAGAAAAAAACCGTCGAAGGTTTGCCGCTGGCTGGCCAGACCTGGGTACTGACCGGCTCGCTGGAGCGCATGAGCCGCGATGTCGCCAAGGAAAAGCTCGAAAGCCTCGGTGCCAAGGTGTCCGGCTCGGTCTCGGCCAAGACCCACACCGTGGTTGCCGGGCCGGGTGCCGGCTCGAAGCTGACCAAGGCCAACGAACTCGGCCTTACCGTGCTGGACGAAGATGCACTGCTCAAACGCTTGGCCGAGCTGGGTGTGGCGGTTGATTGAGGAAGACCGACGCTCCGTATGCCCTGATTATCGTGCGACGCTCCGCGTCGCATGCAGTTCTGGACGCTCTGCGTCCGGTCTTAAGTGTGATGGCGCAGCGCAGATCTGTGACGCGGAGCGTCACGCACGGCATTCCCACGCTGGAGCGTGCGGAACGATAATCCCGACTACCGTGCGATGCTCTGCTTAGGCATGTCTTGATCATCGTGCGACGCTCCGCGTCGCATGCAGTTCTGGACGCTCTGCGTCCGGTCTTGAGTGTGATGGTGCGGCGTAGATCTTTTGCGCGCAGCGTCACGCACTGCATTCCCACGCTGGAGCGTGAGGAACGATAATCCCGACTACCGTGCGACGCACCGTTTTGGCCCATGAACACGCCGTAAGCCTCATCATCCATGCCGCTCGATAATATTTTGAACCCCTGAAGCGTCGGTATGATCTAGTCCATGCAAGGTCAACGGGAGATCGCCATGTATCGCTTTTTCGAGCAACTGAGTTCACGCATCACCGCCCCATTTGTCGGCGAATCCAAACGTAACAGCAAGGTCTGGCAGTGCACCTGTGGCCAGTCGGTGTTTTTCCCCAATACCCAATGCCTGGCCTGTTCTGCAGCGCTGGGCTACCTGCCTGAGCAGGGGCGTGTCGCTACGCTCGAAGCGGGGCCTGAGCCTACTACCTGGCGCCTGAGCGATGAGCCGGGTGCCGGGTTGTATCGGCGTTGCGCCAACCTCGGCACCCCGGCAGCCTGTAACTGGCTTTTTCCAGAGCATAATTCCGGCGAATTCTGTGTTGCGTGCAGCCTCAATCACACCATTCCCGACCTGTCGGTGGTTGAAAACGGCGAGCGCTGGCGCAAGGTCGAGACCGCCAAACGGCGTCTGGTCGCGCAGCTGATTTCCCTGGGCCTGCAGGTCATTCCCAAGACTGTCGACGAAGAGACCGGCCTGGCCTTCGACTTCGTCGGTGTCGATCTGGAGGGCAACCTGCCAACCACAGGCCATGCCAACGGCCTGATCACCCTGAACATCGAAGAAGCCGACGACGCACACCGTGAAGCGATGCGCGTGCAGCTGCACGAACCCTATCGCACCTTGCTTGGCCATTTCCGTCATGAAGTCGGCCATTACTACTGGGATCGGCTCATCGCCAATACCCACTGGCAGGACAGTTATCGCAACCTGTTCGGCGACGAGCGCGCCAGCTACGCCGACGCGCTCGATCATCACTACCAGAACGGTGCGCCGGACAACTGGCAGGAAAGCTTCGTCAGTGCCTACGCGACCATGCATCCGTGGGAAGACTGGGCCGAAACCTGGGCGCATTACCTGCACATGATGGATGCGGTCGACACCGCGCTGGGGTTTGGCATGAGCGCTCGCGACATGGAGCTCGATTACCAGCCGTTTCCGCTGGAAGTACTCTACGACCCTCAGCATCCGGGCGGCCCGGCGTTCCTGTCGTTCGTCAATGCCTGGATTGAGCTGGCGAGCATGCTCAACGAGTTGTCACGCAGCATGGGGCAGCCGGATTTCTATCCGTTCGTGCTGCCTCAAGCGGTCATCGCCAAGCTGCACTTCATCCACTTGGTGATTCAGGATGCCGGTGGCAAGGCCGATGAGGTTTTGCAGGCCCAGTAACGCGGGCCGTGCCTGACACGCTTCGGCGGCGTGTCAGGCCTTTGTGCCAAAGCGGCTCAAAGCGTCAGGGTCAGCCTGCGCTCGAAACCGATCCGCCCGCGATACGCCTCACCGGTATCGATCCAGCCCTGGCCGGTATAAAGCCCGATGGCGGCCGAGTTGTCCGCATCCACCGACAGCATCAATTGAGTGATGTCCGGCCATTTCAGGCGCAACGCCGCAGGCAACGCTTGCAGGCACGCCTTGCCCAGTCCCTTGCCCTGTTCACGGTGATCGACCTGCAACGCATGCAGTGTCGCCGTCAGAGCCTCCTGAGCCCAGTGCGGCAGACAATCATCGCGCTTGAGCAGGAAGAACCCGACCGGCTTCTCGTCACTGAGCAGCGCGAAGCCGCAAATATTCGGGCTGGGTCTGACCAGAAGCGTATTGAGCGCGGTATAGATGTCGCCGGAGAACTGTATCTGTTCCTGCGTAACCTCAAGGTATCCTAGCTGTTGGCGTTGAGAGGCGCTGAGGTCGTGGTAGTCGACCAATCGAGTCTGCATGAGCAACCTGCTGGCTGATTATGGTTGAGGCGGGCAGGGTACAGGATCGAACGGGGCCGTTTCGAGGATTTGTAACGCTGATGACCGGCACGCATTTGCCTTTCAGCCCCGGCACACAAGTGCTTGAGCCCCCTCGAAATTTTTATCCGCAGCAACGGTTGTAAACTCGCGCAAGACCGGTACAATGGCGCGGCTCGCCAACTGGTGAGTGTCGTTATGGTGACCCCATCGGTCCCCCCGCAACGATTACCCGTGAACCTGGTCAGATCCGGAAGGAAGCAGCCACAGCGGGAACATTGTGTGCCGGGGTGTGGCTGGTGGGGGCACCACCTATCTCAAGGTCCTTTTCTGAAAGTGGCCTGCTCGTAAAAATGAAAGCCTATTCCTGTTTCGACGGTGCCCTGCGCTGGCGAGAACTTCGTGCGTCTGTAAAAACAGTCTGCCCGGCACGGAGATAACCGCCGGATGTCTCCAGGCCGGCGGTTAATCCTGCATGGCCTGCCTTACTGCCATCGTGCCAGGAAGATGGAGCGACCACTCTGATGGGGCGAGCGGTGTACCAGTTTGGGAATGCTGTCTTCGCAAATACCTTTGCCCGCAAAGAAATAGAAGCGGTCTTGCTTGGCTTCTCTGGTTCTCTGCTCGACCGCCCTGGCATCCAGAGGCGTCATTTTCCCAAAATGCCCCGCTTCAAATATTCCTTCTGATTCTGCGCGCTTCACGTATTCGGTGCCGCGACCCTCGATGGTGGCGATGCAGATGACCTTTTTCGGCCCCTTATCCTGATGCCATTGGTCTGCGCCCTGATTTTTGGCCCTTCGCAGTTGGAACTCATGAGGCCTCAATTGTTGTTGCTTCCCGGTAAGAGTGGTTGCAATGTCCTTCGCTACGGCTGTTGTTGATCGTTCGTAGTCGGTTGCTTTCAAATCAATAACCTTTCCAACGGTCTCCTGTCTCCAGGCGGGGTTACTGAGACTGCTTTGCTCATGCAAAAAACGTCTTGTAGGTTCTGCTATGGGAACGGTGAAATACCCTTTCTCCATGAGTTTTGCCGTCTTTTCCTGAATCTGTTCCGGCTTCAGCTTCAACTCATCAAAAGGCTGGGGCTGGGTGTAGTAAGCCGATGTGCTAACTCCGCCGCGAATGCCGTAGGTCACGGATATTTTCCTCTGGTTGAATGTGGTGTTAACCACGAATTGGCCTTTTGGGCCGCTTGAACGCTTGGGGCTTGGTAGCCCGTCGCTCGGGGCCGTGAGTGGCAACTCATTGAGGAGAGGTTCCATGCTGTCCGATCAGTTTCGACGAACAGTGAAAACTCGGTGTGCGTTCAGGTGATCGATCAATAGCCAATTCAACTGAACCCTCACTTCCACACATCCCCTAACTCCTTACGCGTCGCTTGAAACCGTTTTACGGCAAGGGGCAATTCAAGTCGCTGCGGGTGTCACGGGCTTTTCGGTCAGGCGTCTCGCAGCAGTGGAGCCGGGGGCCGGATGGAACAGGACATCATCAGATTTTTTACAGACTCGCAATTTCTGGGCATATCGCTCGCCAACTGGATACTGGCTATTTTCGCCTCGACCCTGAGTTTTATTCTGGTCAGGGGCGTGATCGGTTTTGTGCTCAGAAAGATGCGCTCGCGTGCGGATGCGCCCAGCACGCATATGCGATACATCGTGGTGCAGGTGCTGTCGGGCACCAGTAATACGTTATTGCTGCTGGCTTCCATTCTGATCGGCATCGGCATGCTCGATCTGCCGGAGCGCTGGCTCGGGCGGGTCAGCAGTCTGTGGTTCGTGGTCGCCGCATTACAGGTCGGGCTGTGGGCGAACCGGGCAATCGCGCTCGCTTTGCAGCGCTACTTCGTGCGTCACAACGCTGGCGGCACCTTTCAGGGCAGCGCGCTGGCTACGTTGAGTCTGTGGGGGGCGAAGGTGCTGCTATGGGCCACGGTGGTCATGGCGATGCTGTCGAACGTCGGGGTCAATATCACCGCGTTCGTCGCCAGCCTCGGGGTCGGCGGCATTGCGGTCGCACTCGCGGTGCAGAACATTCTGGGCGACGTGTTTGCTTCGCTGTCCATCGCCGTGGACAAGCCTTTCGAGGTTGGCGACTTCATCGTCGTCGGTGCGTTGTCCGGCACGGTCGAGCACGTGGGCCTGAAGACCACGCGGATCCGCAGCTTGGGTGGCGAGCAGATCGTGATGGCCAACGCCGACATGATCAACAACACCATCCAGAACTACAAACGCTTGCAGGAACGAAGGATTGTCTTCGAGTTCAGGCTGACCTATGACTGCTCGGTCGATCAGATAAGGGAAGTGCCGAAGAAAGTCGAAGCGATCATCAACGCGCAGAAGCTGGCGCGTTTCGACCGTTCGCATTTTCGGGGGTTTGGCGAGACATCGCTGGAGTTCGAGACCGTTTTTATCGTGCTCGACCCCAGCTACAACGTCTATATGGATGTGCAGCAGGCGATCAATCTGGACATCATGGAAGCCTTTGCCGAACTGGACGTGCGTTTCGCGTTCCCGTCCCGCACGGTGTACGTGGCATCCCTGCCACCGGTTAAAACCGCTCGTCCGACTGCGCTGGAGGCTGCCGACGCGACCACCTGACGGGATCAGGCCGGAAACTGCAGCGCGTTGGTCAGGTCGCCCATCGGCGCCTGGCCACGCGCGATCATGGCCTCGTCACGGCGTTTCAGGCCGTCGAGTTTTTCCAGGCCATGCACGCGGGTGATCAGGCGCAGGATCGAGGCGGTGTCGTAAACCGTGTGGTCGACCTTGCCCTTGCGGGCGAAAGGGGAGATGACCAGAGCGGGAATGCGCGTGCCGGGCCCGAAGCGGTCGCCTTTTGGCGGCGCGACATGGTCCCACCAGCCGCCGTTCTCGTCGAAGGTGAGGACGATCACCATGTTGTCCCACTGCGGGCTCTTGCGCAGCACCTTGATCACCCGGTCGATGTGCCGGTCACCCGAAGCAACGTCGGCGTAACCGGCGTGCATGTTCAGGTTGCCCTGGGGCTTGTAGAAGGTTACCGCAGGCAACTTGCCCGCTTCGGCATCGGCGAGAAAGCGATTGGTGCTCGACTCGTCACCCAGCCCGCCGTCACGCAGGCGCTTCTTACGCTCTTCAGGGTGCTGCGGCCCCTGCTGCTTGAAGTAGTTGAACGGCTGGTGATGGTATTGAAAGTTGGGGATTTTCGGGATCCCGGTGGAGTCCTTGAATTCATCCAGCGTCACTTGCCAGGCACCGGCGTACCACGCCCAGTCAACATTCCTTTTCGACAGCTTGTCACCGATGTGCTCGTGGCTTTGCGGAACCAGCACGTTGGGCAGATCCGGTTTCGAGTAATCAGGGTTTTGCGGGTCACGCAGCCAGGTTGGCCAGTAGGGCGGGGCCATGGTGTTGACGGCGTAGTTGTCCGGCGTGATGGCGCTGGGGCCGAATTGTGGCGGTCCGTCCATGGCGCTGGCCGGCGACTTGTCGAGCGGTTTGAGGCGCGGATCCTGCGGGTTGAAACTCTGCAAGGTAGCGATTTGCGACTTGGCAGGAGATTCGGCGGCGTTCGGGTAAACAGGCGCGGTGGCTGAAATCAGGTACTGGTGATTGAGGAACGAGCCGCCGAAAGCACCCTGAAAGAAGTTGTCACACAGCACGAACTCCTCGGCCACGTCCCACAGGCGCAGCGAGTACTGAGTCTGTGCATAGTTGCCCATGGTCAGGCCGCCCGCATCCGCCCAGGCCACGAAGCGATCGTTCTTGCCGTCGTTGATCTGCATCTGGTTCTGGTAAAACACGTGCCACAGATCGCGGGTCACCAGGCTCAGCGGCAGGTCTTCACCGTTCGGTCCCTTGAGCGGGAACGGCGCGTTGGGCAGGTCTTGCTGAAACTGCTCGCCCACCGGATAGGTCACGCCATCGACGGTTTGCGGTCCGACCTGCAGCACGCCGCCCCAGGCAGGTGGCAGTTTGGACAATCGCGTGCCGTCGCGGTCGCGCTGCTCGTAATCGGAAGGCCTGAGCGAGGAAAGCGGCTTTTCGACACCGGGGAAATCGCCGAACAGGTTATTGAAGCTGCGGTTCTCGGCGTAGATCACCACAATGGTTTTCACATTTTCGCGCAAGGCGCGATCCAGCGCGGGTCCGGCAAGATGATGATGCCGTTCGTTGTCGCCGGGCGGCTTCTCGTGGGCGGAAACGTAGCTGCTAAGGGTGACACCTGCACCCAAGGCAGCCATCCCGCCCAGAAAACGACGGCGGCTGGGGTTTTCGTTGGTATCTTCGTCGTCTGGTCTGTCGCTCATCGCCAAATACTCGCGCTGGTTAATGTGTTACCAAAGATTTCACGCGAGCGTAACCATGGAATATGACGCTATTGCGACAGCGTAGATGAAGGATCAGGGGGCCGTGGCCATTGTGTAGTGATCGATGATCTGCTGGATCTCGCCCGACAGACGCATCTGCACCAGCGTGCGCAAAATTCTGCCCACTGGCAGGTCGGGGTTATTGCGGATCAGGCAGGCGGCTGGTTGTTCGGCGACCAGTGATATCGCCTTGAGCCTCTTGCCGACAGGCAGGTTCCGGTTGGTCCATTCGAGGATCAACTGATTGGTCACCGCGTAGTTGTAGCGCCCGGCCATCAGCTTGCCGAGCGTCTGATTCTGGGTGCGCGCGTCTTCACGGACCAGTTTGTGATTCTCGAAAAGATGCTCCAGGGCCGGGTAGTTGTAGCCCAGCACGGTGCCGACGGTTTCGTTGTCGAACTGCTCGGGGTAGGGGCCGGCAGCCGTCGCCGCCGAAGCGACCAGCCAGTCGCGCTGATAGAGAATCGGCAGGCTCCAGAGATAATCCCCGGACAAGTCCGGGTACCACGCCTGGGCGCTGTAACAGTGCATGTCGACTTCGCCGCGCTCCAGCGCCGACTGGATGCGCAGGCGCGGCATTACGTGATAACTGGCCTCGAGGCCCACGTGGTGCGCAAGGCTTTGCATGATGTCGAACAGAATGCCGGATTCGGGACGAAAGTCGGTGATGTGCATCATCGGCATGGTCCAGCCTTCATTGACCGCAAAGCTCAAGGTCCTCTGCGCCGCGCTGCCGTTTTGCGGCATCAGCAATAGCAGGCAGGCCGCCGCTGCACGAGGCAGCCGCGGCGTGGTGAAGGCCCGAATAAAGCGCGTCAATAGAGTCATTTGCACAGCTTAGCCACAATAGAGACGGACACCAGATGCAATTTTGCCCCTGCTCGGCTAGCATTGGCGGTCTTCCGCTTACCAGTTGCGACGGTTTTAAATGAGTTATCAGGTTCTTGCACGTAAATGGCGTCCGCGCTCGTTCCGCGAAATGGTCGGCCAGGCTCATGTGTTGAAGGCCCTGATCAACGCGCTGGACAGCCAGCGCCTGCACCATGCCTATCTGTTTACCGGCACACGGGGCGTCGGCAAGACGACTATCGCGCGGATCATCGCCAAGTGCCTGAACTGTGAAACCGGCATCACCTCGACGCCCTGCGGCACCTGCTCGGTGTGCAAGGAGATCGACGAGGGCCGTTTCGTCGATCTGATCGAAATCGACGCCGCCAGCCGTACCAAGGTCGAAGATACGCGTGAGCTGCTGGATAACGTGCAGTACGCGCCGAGTCGCGGTCGCTTCAAGGTCTACCTGATCGACGAAGTGCACATGCTGTCCAGCCACTCGTTCAACGCCTTGCTCAAGACGCTTGAAGAGCCGCCGCCCTACGTCAAGTTCATCCTTGCCACCACCGATCCGCAAAAGCTGCCGGCGACCATTCTTTCGCGTTGCCTGCAGTTCTCGCTGAAAAACATGACGCCTGAACGCGTGGTCGAGCATCTGACCCATGTGCTGGGCGTCGAGAACGTACCGTTCGAAGACGACGCGCTGTGGTTGCTCGGGCGCGCCGCCGACGGTTCGATGCGTGATGCAATGAGCCTCACCGATCAGGCCATTGCCTTCGGTGAAGGCAAGGTCATGGCTGCCGATGTACGTGCCATGCTTGGCACGCTGGACCACGGCCAGGTCTTCGATGTACTGACCGCATTGCTGGAAGGCGATGCGCGTGGCGTGCTGGAGGCGGTACGCCACTTGGCCGAGCAGGGCCCTGACTGGAACGGCGTGCTCTCGGAAATTCTCAACGTGCTGCACCGTGTGGCGATTGCCCAGGCGTTGCCGGAAGGCGTCGACAACGGTCATGGCGATCGTGACCGGGTGCTGGCCCTGGCGCAGGCCCTGCCTGCCGAAGACGTACAGTTTTACTACCAGATGGGCTTGATTGGTCGTCGTGACCTGCCGCTGGCCCCTGATCCGCGTGGTGGCTTCGAGATGGTCCTGTTACGCATGCTGGCGTTTCGTCCTGCCGACAGCGAGGACGCGCCGAGGCAGCCGCTAAAGCCAGTGGGGATCAGCCAGGCCACGGTTGATTCCCGAAAAGCAGTGGCTGATGCGACACCTGTTGCATCGGCAGCGCCTGCAGTGTCGACCGCCCCGGTGATGGCTGCACCTGATCCGGCCTTCGAAGCGCTGCCGCCTGCAGCGGCTCCGATGCCGGCCGCCGTCCGGCCAGCGCCCGCGGTACAACCGGAATCGAAGCCAGAGCCACAAGCCGCGCCGGTTGAAGACCTCGACCTGCCGTGGAACGAGCCTAAAACCCCGGCTGCCGAACCCGCCGCCGAAACTGCGCCTGATACCGAAGCCGCTGCCGAGCCAGTAGCCGAGCCGGTTCTGGAGACCGTTTCCGAGCAGCCCGACCTGACGCCCATGCCGACGCCTGCGCCCGCCAGCCCGGTGCCGGCCGCACCTGAAGCCGAGCCGGCGCAGCCGGTTGCCGAGCAACAGGACACGCCGGAAATGCTCGAAGCCATCCCGGACTCTGCGTATCTGTCCATGCACACCGATTCGATGTCTTCCGACTCCGGGCCGATGGGCCGTGATGACGAACCGCCAGCGGACGACGATTACGTCGAGCCGGACATCGATATAGATCCGGCGTCCTACAGCTATCTGGATGAGCTGGCCCACGAAAGTGTTGTCGAACTTGAAGCCGTCGAGCCGGAGCCCGCTCCTGCCGCCAAACCGGCCACCGGTCTTGCGGCCGAATGGCTGGACGTGTTTCCCAAGCTGCCGATCTCCGGGATGACCGGCAGCATCGCGGCCAACTGCACATTGATTTCAGTCGATGGCGACCACTGGCTGCTGCACCTGGACCCTGCGCACAGCGCGCTGTTCAACTCGACCCAGCAGCGGCGCCTGAACGATGCGTTGAACCAGTATCATGGGCGCACGATCAATCTGAGTATCGAGCTGATCAAGCCCGAGCAGGAAACCCCTGCGCAGGCTGCTTCACGGCTGCGGGCCGAGCGCCAGCGCCAGGCCGAAGCCTCGATTCAGGCCGACCCGTACATCCAGCAGATGCTGCAACAGTTTGGCGCTGTGATCCGGGAAGACACGATCAAGCCCGTTGACACACCTGCGGCGCAGGCTCAATAACTGAACACAGGGCGCCGCTGGCGCCACGCAAACGAACCATCCATTTTCGAGGAGATATCCCATGATGAAAGGTGGCATGGCTGGCCTGATGAAGCAGGCGCAGCAAATGCAGGAAAAAATGGCCAAGATGCAGGAAGAACTGGCCAACGCGGAAGTCACCGGTCAATCGGGCGCAGGCCTGGTGAGCGTGGTGATGACCGGTCGTCATGACGTCAAGCGCATCAATCTGGATGACAGCCTGATGCAGGAAGACAAGGAAGTGCTGGAAGACCTGATCGCCGCCGCCGTCAACGACGCCGTGCGCAAGATCGAGCAGGCCAGCCAGGACAAGACGGCTTCCATGACGGCTGGCATGCAGTTGCCGCCCGGTATGAAGCTGCCGTTCTGACGCTCGCCCGAATCATGATCAGTGCCAGGCCCTGTGCCTGGCATTTTTCTGTCTGCTGTCTGGCCGCGCGCCGCCATTCGGCGCCGGTATAACCATCAGCATTTGGCCTGACCGACCGAATTGAGCGACAATCGTCCCCCGTCTCTGGAGTGCCCCATGTCTGAGCCCATTGAAAACCTCACTGTCGACGCCGAGCTGGACGCCGTCGGGCTATTTTGTCCGGAGCCGGTGATGATGTTGCACCAGAAGGTGCGTGACCTGCCCGCGGGCGGTCTACTCAAGGTCATTGCAACCGATCCGTCCACGCGTCGCGATATCCCGAAATTCTGTGTATTTCTCGGTCATGAGCTGGTTGCGGAGCAAGCCGAAGAGGGCACGTTCCTGTACTGGATCCGCAAGAAGTCCGACTGATCACCACATCGCTGCAACCCGCGCCTGTTCACGACGCACCTGTTCCCGATTCGAGCAGGTCCCTGTTCGCCAGACCCAGAGAGTCTTCCATGCGCATTGTTGCTGACGAAAATATTCCCCTGCTCGACGCTTTTTTTGCTCATTTCGGTGAGATTCATCGCTTGCCGGGCCGCGCCATGGACCGAGCTGCTGTAGCGGATGCCGACATCCTGCTGGTTCGCTCGGTCACCGCCGTGACCCGCGAACTGCTTGAGGGCAGCCCGGTGCGTTTTGTCGGGACCTGCACCATCGGCACCGATCACCTGGATCTGGACTGGTTTCAGCAAGCCGGTATCCAGTGGGCCAGCGCTCCGGGCTGCAATGCGCGCGGCGTGGTGGACTATGTCCTAGGCAGCCTGCTGACCCTGGCTGAAATCGAAGGGGTCGATCTTGCGCAGCGCACCTACGGTGTGGTCGGTGCAGGGCAGGTGGGTGGTCGGCTGATCAGCGTATTGAAGGCATTGGGCTGGAACGTGCTGGTCTGCGATCCGCCACGCCAGGCTGCCGAAGGCGGCGACTTCGTCAGCCTTGACGAGATCCTGCAGCGCTGTGACGTGATCAGCCTGCACACGCCTCTGAACAAAACCGGGGCGTCACCGACCTGGCACTTGCTCGACGACGCGCGTTTGCGTCAGCTCGGCCAGGGTGCCTGGCTGATCAATGCCAGCCGTGGCGCCGTAGTGGATAACGCGGCGTTGCACGACGTGCTGCTTGAGCGGGAAGACCTGCAGGCCGTACTGGATGTGTGGGAGGGCGAGCCGCAGGTCAACGTCGCGCTGGCTGACTTGTGCGTTCTGGGTACACCGCATATCGCCGGTTACAGCCTGGATGGCAGGCAGCGCGGTACTGCACAGATCTATCAGGCGTTGTGTGGCTTTCTTGATCAGCCTGCGACGATCGAGCTGGACGATCTGCTGCCAAAACCCTGGCTGGCGCAGGTCAGTCTCGACGCGGCCTGCGACCCGGTCTGGGCGCTTAACATGTTGTGCCGCGGCGTGTATGACCCGCGACGTGACGATGCGGATTTCCGCCGCAGCCTGACCGGTGACACCGCCAGCCAGCGTCTGGCCTTCGATGCATTGCGCAAGCAGTACCCGCCACGCCGGGAAATCGAAGGGCTGAAGGTTCATCTGGAGGGAGAATCCGAGGCATTGGCACAACTGGTGCGGGCGCTGGGTGCAGTGCTGGTCTGATCGCCAGCCGGGTCATCAGGCAATAAAAAACCCGACCAAGTGGTCGGGTTTCAAATATCTGGTACGGCTTGGTTTTATTTTTCCGGGGTTACCCAGTGCTTGTCGCATTCCTGGCAGGCAGCCTGAACCATTTCTTCGGTGATCAGGACTTCTTGTCCGTGCTGGTCAAGAATGGCACCGCCAACCGGCAGATTAGGCGTGGCTCGAACAACCTGAACTTCATTGCTGCGCTCTTGCGGGTTCATGGTGTTTCTCCTTTCATCAGGTAACGGCGTTAAGTTAACCGCGCTTGATGACCGGTCCGTGACAGGTACTGTCAGCCGCTCAAACGCGCTGCAAGTGCAACAGATATGATGCAAATCTGCCAGCAGGCGCTTAGATCGATGTCTTATAGCGGCCTCTGTAAAGCAGTCATAACCTGACTCTGCAAGCCAGCCGCAAGTTCATTCGAAATGATGTTCGGCGCCCCGGCCACACAGGTGTAGGCTTTGCAACTCAGACAGATCGGGCACACAGGCAGGTTCATCGTTCATGATTTCACGGATTACCCGACGTCATCGCCAGGCCTTGCGTCTGGCTGCGAGCTTCATCGCGCCGTATCGCTGGCAGGCGCTCGGCGCGTTGTTGGCATTGGTCATCACCGCAGGTATCACCCTGTCGATCGGGCAGGGCATCAAACTGATGGTCGATCAGGGTTTCATGACCCGCTCACCGCAACTGCTCGAGCGCTCGATCGGGTTTTTCATGCTGCTGACGGTCGGCCTCGCCGTCGGAACCTTCGCCCGCTTCTATCTGGTGTCGTGGATCGGCGAGCGTGTGGTTGCCGACTTGCGCAAGAAAGTATTCGATCACCTGATCGAACTGCATCCGGGCTTCTACGAGAACAATCGCAGTTCGGAAATCCAGTCGCGACTGACCGCCGACACCACGCTGTTGCAGTCGGTCATCGGCTCGTCACTGTCGATGTTCCTGCGCAACGCGCTGATGGTCATTGGCGGCATCGTGTTGTTGTTCATCACCAACCCCAAACTCACCAGTATCGTGGTGGTGGCGTTGCCGCTGATCATCGCACCCATTCTCATGTTCGGGCGGCGGGTACGACATCTGTCGCGCGAAAGTCAGGACCGGGTCGCCAATGTCGGCAGTTACGTGGCCGAAGCCCTGGGGCAGATCAAGACAGTGCAGGCGTACAACCATCAGCAGCAGGACAAGCAGCGTTTTTCGCATACGGTGGAGCAGGCGTTCGAGACCGCTCGTAAACGTATCCTGCAGCGCTCATGGCTGATCACGCTGGTGATCGTTCTGGTGCTGGGTGCCGTGGCGGTGATGTTGTGGGTCGGCGGTATGGACGTGATCAGCGGCCGCATCTCAAGCGGTGAGCTGGCAGCGTTCGTGTTCTACGCGCTGATGGTCGGTATGGCGTTCGGTACGTTGAGCGAGGTGATTGGCGATCTGCAGCGCGCCGCCGGTGCCGCAGAGAGGATCGGCGAGCTGCTTCAGGCACGCAGCGAGATCAGTGTGCCGACCACGGATCTGCAGAGCCTGCCGCAGCGCATCAGTGGGCGTCTGGCGCTGGAGAATGTCACCTTCGCCTACCCATCGCGTCCTGAGCGCAATGCGCTGGATAACCTGACCCTGAGCATCGAGCCCGGTGAAACCCTGGCGCTGGTCGGGCCCTCCGGTGCGGGCAAGTCGACCATTCTGGATCTGCTGTTGCGTTTTTACGACCCGATTCAAGGGCGCATTCTGATCGAGGGCGTGCCGATCGCGCAGCTCGATCCCCATGATCTGCGCCGCTGCTTCGCGCTGGTTTCACAATCGCCCGCCCTGTTTTTCGGCAGTGTCGAGGACAATATTCGTTACGGTAACGCCACTGCGAGCCTTGAGCAGGTACAGGCGGCGGCGCGCATTGCCCATGCGCACGAGTTCATTCTCGACATGGCCAACGGCTACGGTACGCATCTGGGTGAGGGCGGGGTGGGATTGTCCGGCGGACAGCGTCAGCGTCTGGCGATTGCCCGTGCCTTGCTGGTCGATGCGCCGATTCTGCTGCTGGACGAGGCGACCAGTGCGCTGGACGCGCAGAGTGAGCACTTGATTCAACAGGCCCTGCCGAGCCTGATGCAGGGGCGTACGACGCTGGTCATCGCCCACCGGCTGGCCACGGTGCAGAATGCCGACCGGATTGCCGTCATGGATCAGGGGCGGTTGGTGGCCGTGGGCACCCATCAGCAGTTGATCGCCAGCAACCCGCTTTATGCGCGACTGGCGGCGTTGCAGTTCAATGCCGGGGTTGAGTAGGAGAGGGTGAGGAGGGCCTGTGGGCAACGTGGGAGGTCAAGCCTCCCACTCGCTGAGTCTCAGCGATATTCGCACAGGTAGGCGGTATCGACTTTGACCTTGAGCTGGAACTTGCTGTTGGCCGGTACGTTGAACTGGTTGCCGGTGGCAAAGGTTTCCCAGTCAGTGCTGTCCGGAAGCTTCACGCTCAACTCGCCGGAGATCACATGCATGATTTCCCGTTGCGCCGTACCGAACTCATATTCGCCCGCTGCCATGACACCGATGGTTGCCTCACCATCGGCCTGGGTGAAGGCGATGGATTTGACGGTGCCGTCGAAGTACTCGTTGACCTTGAACATGGGCGATTCCTTTTGAAAGGGCTGAAAATGGCTCGCCAGTATGCCCAACACGTTAAAACTCGTCACGCCCCTTGCACATCGACGCTGACGAAACGTCGACCTGCAGCGGCATTCAGTTGGGCAGAATCAACGGCAGCAGCCTGGCAGTATTGCGCGCATCAACCAAGGCGCGGTGCTGTTGCCCGCTGAACTGCATGCCTGCCAGTTGCAAGGCACTGTTCAGCCCCATCGGTTTCTGCAAGTGGCGGGCCTGGGCGAAACGCTGTTTGAGATTGACGTGCGGCATGCTGGACAGTGCACTGTCGAGGTGATGCTGACGCCATTCCTCTTCCAGTTGCTGACGATCGTAATCCCCCCAGCTGGCCCAGCCCACGATGCGTGCACGGTGATGGCTCAACCAGCGCTCGAACTGCGGCCACACCGTCGTCAGCGGTGCAGCGTTGTCGATGCTGCTCTGGTTGATATGGGTCAGCTCGCGGCAGAAATGGGTCAGCAGCGGCCTGCGCGCCGGGCGCACGAAGCGTTCGAAATGGTCCAGCTCGCGTCCGTCCTGATTGACCAGTGTCGCGCCTATCTCGATGACTTCCATTTCTGCGACCGGCCACCCACCTTCTTCGGTCGTAGCCTCAAGATCAATCACCAGCCAGTGCGGCATCATCAAGCTTCCTTACGATAGTCAATGGCTTGAGCGTAGCCAGATTAACCCGTTGCGCACACCCTGAGCCTTGCATCGGCACCCTTGTTGTAACAACTGCCCCTACAGTGACCACGGGTGATTGCATTGGTGCCTCGCAGGCGGCTGTCACTTGCCTGGGCGAATACCGCAAGGATGCCGCAGAGCGCTGACGCCGTCGATTTGACAGTTGTTTAAATCATGGAAACCGCATAGTTTGAACGGCTTTGATTGATGTCGTGTTTTATGAAAAGACTTGCAGTGTTAATTGACGGTGTGGCGCGCAAGATCGTTACCGGCGTCATGCTCTTCATTCCGTTGATGGCAACGCCGCAGGTCTTCGCCGCGCAGATCGTGCGCGTGGCCGCAGTGCACTTCCCCCCTTATATGGTGCGCCCTGAAAAAGGTGAAGACGCCGGTCTTTTACCCAGGTTGATCGACGCCCTGAATGGCGAGCAGGACGACTACGAATTCGTCATGATCCCGACCTCGGTGCCCCGGCGTTTTCGTGATTTCACGGAAGGGCGTTTCGATGTTGCAGTCTTCGAAAACCCTGACTGGGGCTGGAAGGACATTCCACATGAACAGCTCGATATGGGGCTCGAGGATGCCGAGGTCTATGTGGCGCGCCGGGAAGAAGGGCGGGGGCAGGATTACTTCGACACCCTGGCTGACAAACGTCTGGCATTGTTCAGTGGCTATCATTATGGATTTGCCAACTTCAATACCGATCAGAAGTACCTGAGCGAGCACTTCACCATTACCTCCACGTACTCCCACGACAGCAACTTGCTGATGGTGGTGCGCGGCCGCGCCGATATTGCACCCGTTACCCGTTCGTACCTGATTGATTTCATGGCGCATAACAAGGATGAAGCGGCGCAGTTGATGGTGTCCGACCGTGTCGATCAGATCTACCGTCAATATGCGTTGTTGCGCCCGAACGGCAACATTGATGTTTCGCACTTCAGGCAATTACTGGAGAGGTTGCGTGCAGATGGGCAGTTGGCGAAGATTTTCGAGCCGCTAAATATCAAGGTGCTTCCGATAAACGCCGAGATGCCTGACAAGTAGCGGGTGGCAGGTGTCCGCCTGCCACCCGGAGGCACTTAGCGGTCCTTGGCGTCCTTGGCATCCATTTCTGCGTTGCGCTCGTGGACGCGCTTGAGCTGTTCTTCAGTGAGGGGCAGTTTCTTGGCTGTGTCGCGCAGCATCATCAGACCGCCGACGACCGAGCCAATGGCTACGAGCAGAATTAACCAGGCATACCAGGGCATAGCGCTCTCCTTGTTGTGATACCGGTTTGAGCAGCACGGCTACCCAATGGTTCAAGTGTATGCGCCTTGAAGGGGTTGCGTGCGAAAGCATTCGCCCGCAACCCGAAGAACTCCGGTGATTACTCCCCGGTCAGCATCGCGTCGGTCGGCGCGTCGGCGCGGGATTTGGCGGTCAGACTGAAGTAGATAAAGCCGATGGCCATCAGGCCCAGGAAAATCAGGCCGATCAGTGCGTTGAACCAGGCCATTGCCACCAGGCACACGACGGCCAGCGCCAGAGCGATGCCGGGCACCACTGGATAACCGGGTGCGCGGAACGTGCGCTCCAGGCCAGGCTCGGTCTTGCGCAGTTTGAACAGGCTGAGCATGCTCATGATGTACATGACGATGGCGCCGAACACGGCCATGGTGATCATCGCAGCGGTCAGCGTCATGCCGCTCAGGTTGATCAGGCCGTCGCTGTAGATCGCGGCGATGCCGATCAGGCCGCCGGCGATGATTGCCCGGTGCGGTGTCTGGAAGCGCGAGAGTCTGGCCAGCGAGGCGGGCAGGTAGCCAGCGCGGGCAAGGGCGAAGAACTGGCGCGAGTAACCCATGATGATCCCATGGAAGCTGGCGACCAGGCCGAACAGGCCGATCCACACCAGCATGTGCAGCCAGCCGGAGCTGTCACCGACCACAGCTTTCATGGCTTGCGGCAGGGGATCGTTGATGTTGGCCAGGGTGCGCCAGTCACCCACGCCACCGGCAAACAGCATGACGCCGATCGCCAGTATCACCAAGGTCAGAATGCCGCTGATATAGGCCTTCGGGATGGTACGTTTCGGGTCCTTGGCTTCTTCGGCGGCCATTGCAGCGCCTTCGATGGCCAGAAAGAACCAGATAGCGAAGGGAATGGCAGCGAACATGCCGGCAATGGCTTCGGGTCCGAAAGTCTGCGAACCGGCCCAGCCGTTCAGGGCGAAGTTGCTGAAGCTGAACGCAGGTGCAACCACGCCCATGAACACCAGCAACTCGGCCACAGCCAGAATGCACATCACCAGCTCGAAGGTTGCCGCGAGCTTCACGCCCACGATGTTGAGCGCCATGAACACGATGTAGGCGCCGACTGCCGCATGCTTGGGGTCAAGACCCGGGTATTGCACGTTGAGGTACGCACCGATGGCCATGGCAATCGCCGGTGGCGCAAAGACGAATTCGATCAGCGTGGCCATGCCGGCGATCAGTCCGCCTTTTTCGCCAAAGGCGCGACGGCTGTAGGCGAACGGACCGCCCGCGTGGGGGATGGCAGTGGTGAGCTCGGTAAAACTGAAGATGAAACAGGTGTACATGGTTGCAACCATCAGGGCTGTTACCAAAAAGCCCAACGTACCCGCGACGCCCCAGCCGTAGCTCCAGCCAAAGTATTCGCCGGAAATCACCAGCCCTACCGCGATCCCCCATAAATGAATCGTGCCGAGCGTCGGCTTGAGTTGTGTGCTCATTGTTCTCTCCCTGGGATTCGATAAACGTTGAAACATCCTGTTGCAGAGGCCGTGCCAGTGCACGCATCGGTGTCGTGATGCTTCAAAACGGGTCGTTTACAGAACGTCAGGATGAATCGATTCAACTCGTTGTAAAGCTTTGGTCCGGATTGGTGCGGCGATGACCGCCAGGGGTGCATGGAATTCAGAGGTGTGAGGACGCTGTTCGGGCAAATGCCGATCTACGGGTCCCGCCTGTGCGCCGGTTCAGCTACAATGCGCGCCGATTTCGACTTACCTGAGACCACGCTCATGTCCGCCTGCCAGACTCCTGTCATCGTTGCCCTGGATTTTCCGACCCGCGAAGCCGCCTTGCGCCTGGCTGATCAGCTCGATCCCAAACTGTGCAGGGTCAAAGTTGGCAAGGAACTGTTCACCAGTTGCGCGGCCGACATCGTCGAGACCCTGCGCCACAGGGGCTTCGAAGTGTTTCTGGATCTGAAATTCCACGACATCCCCAACACCACGGCGATGGCGGTCAAGGCGGCGGCCGAGATGGGCGTGTGGATGGTCAACGTGCACTGCTCGGGTGGCTTGCGCATGATGGCGGCCTGTCGGGAAGTGCTTGAGCAGCGCACTGGCCCACAGCCGCTGCTGATCGGTGTGACCGTTCTGACCAGCATGGAACGTGAGGACCTGGCCGGTATCGGCCTGGACATCGACCCGCAGGTGCAGGTGCTGCGCCTCGCTGCTCTGGCCGAGAAAGCCGGGATGGATGGTCTGGTCTGCTCGGCGCTGGAAGCGCAGGCTCTGAAAGCCGCTCACCCGTCATTGCAACTGGTGACACCCGGCATTCGTCCGGCGGGCAGTGCGCACGACGACCAGCGTCGTATCCTGACCCCTCGTCAGGCACTGGATGCAGGCTCTGACTACCTTGTCATCGGCCGCCCGATCAGCCAGGCGGCTGACCCGGCGAAGGCCCTGGCGGCGGTGGTTGCCGAGCTGGCTTGAGTGGATGGGTTCGTAGCGTCACGGCTCTTTACCTGCATCGTGGGGAAGGGCTGTGACGCTGCGAAAACCCTGCGGGTTTATTCCACTTTCAGGATCAGCTTGCCCTGATTCTCACCGCTGAACAGCATCTGGAAGGTTTCCGGGAACGTCTCGAGGCCTTCCACGATGTGCTCCTTGCTCTTGAGCTTGCCTTCCTTGATCCAGCCGGCCATGACCTGGCCCGCTTCTGCAAAGCGCTCTGGGTGGTCCAGTACGATGAAGCCTTCCATACGTGCACGGTTGACCAGCAGCGACATGTAGTTGGCCGGGCCTTTGATCGCCTTGGTGCTGTTGTACTGGCTGATGGCGCCACAGATCACCACACGCGCGCCGACCGCCAGTTGGCTGAGTGCCGCATCGAGGATGTCGCCACCGACGTTGTCGAAGTACACATTTACGCCATCCGGGCAGTGACGTTTCAGACCATCCATGACGTCTTCGGATTTGTAGTCGATGGCGGCGTCAAAGCCCAGCTCCTCGGTCAGCAGACGGCATTTTTCCGTGCCTCCCGCAATGCCGACGACCCGGCATCCCTTGAGCTTGGCGATCTGCCCGGCCACGCTGCCGACGGCGCCTGCCGCACCGGAAATCACCACGGTGTCACCGCTTTTCGGTTGGCCGACATCCAGCAGCGCCAGGTAGGCGGTCATGCCGGTCATGCCCAGTGCTGACAGATAAAGGGGCAGTGGCGCAAGGTTCGTGTCCACCGTGTAGAAACCCTTCGGTTCACCAGCAAAGTAGTCCTGCACGCCCAGGGCGCCCTGAACATGGTCACCTACGGCGAACTTGGGGTTTTTCGATTCAATTACTTCACCCACGCCGAGGGCACGCATTACTTCGCCCAGCTTTACGGCTGGAATGTAGGATTTGCCGTCATTCATCCAGCCACGCATTGCCGGGTCCAGTGACAGGTATTTGCTCCTGACCAGAATCTGCCCGTCGGCAAGTGCGCTGACCGGGACTTCCTGATAGGTGAAGTCTTCACGGCGCGCATCGCCCGAAGGGCGCTTGGCGAGCAGGAACTGGCGGTTGGAAAGATCGGTCATGGCAGGGTCTCCTGAAAAGGGTTCAAGAATGGATTCAAACGCTCATCGCGCCATTCGGACAAGAAGCGATCACCCAGCGAATGCCGTTTGATCCATGTGATTGATAGGAGTCCGTTGCGCCGCTGGCGTTCAGACGGATCTGCGGATGAGCCATGCTGATGACGGATATGGCTTGAGTCGCGCCCCCTCAGTGCTCTAGGCTCTGTACGAAAAGTGGCTGCGCTCGGTGATGCTGCGTTAAACACAGGCTCGGAATGTTCATTTACAACACGTACACTCCGCTTCCTCGCCTGTTTTTGCCTTGCCTGACCTTCGCTCGCCGACTTTTCGTACAGAACCTAGATTCCTAGTTCGATCAACGCTTGGACGACCGTGATGCCTGCCACCTCTTCAAACACTCTTCACCCCCGGGCTCTGCGAGCTGGCGACGCCGTGGCACTGGTCTCTCCGGCAAGCCCTGTGGACCCCGGCAAGATCCAGGCGGCGGTGGCGGTACTTGAGGGGTGGGGGCTGCGCCCGCGGGTCTATCCGCATGCGCTGGGCAACTACTCGTTCTATTCGGGGACCGATGAAGAGCGGCTCGCCGACCTCAACGCCGCGCTGGCCGACCCGGAAATCCGCGCGGTCATCTGCACTCGCGGTGGCTATGGCGTGCAAAGGATTGTCCAGCAGGTGGATATGGACGCGGTGCGTCGTGATCCCAAGCTGGTGACTGGCTTTTCTGACATCACCGCGCTGCACGGTGCGCTGTGGAACCATGCGCGCCTGGCGACCATTCATGGACCGGTCGCTTCGCAGCTGGAACGTGGCGGTCTGTTCGTCAGCGGTATGCGCCATGTGTTGATGAGCACCGAGCCGGTCCTGCTCAAGGCTGATCCGGCCTCGCCAACGGCCAGGGTCAGAACCGCTGGCAGCGCACGGGGCCTGCTGTTGGGCGGCAACCTGTGCATCCTCGATACCTCTGTGGGTACGCCGTTCATGCCTGACCTGAGCGGCGCCATCCTGCTCATCGAAGAGGTCAACGAACCCGCCTACCGGGTCGACCGCATGCTCACCCACCTGGGCAACTGCGGGATTCTTGCGTCTCTGGCCGGCATTGCCGTCGGCGAATTTACCCCTGCTCCAAACACTGGCCGCACCATCAGCCCCGCGGATGTGCTGCTGGAGCGGCTGGGCAGTCTCGGCATCCCGGTGCTCGGCGGTCTGCCGGTAGGGCATGGAGATCCCAATCAGGCAGTGCCCCTGGGCACCCAGGCGATACTCGATGCCGACGCCGGAACCCTGCTGGTAGCGGCTGCCGCGCGTAGTTGATCTCTGCCGCGCTGCCAGCGGTTGGCCTAATCGGCCTTGCGTGTGTTCAGGATCAGCAAGGTCAGCAAACCCGCGACGATGCCCCAGAATGCCGAGCCTATGGAAAACAGCGTGAGTCCCGAGGCGGTTACCATGAAGGTGATCAAGGCGGGTTCGCGTTCCCTCGGTTCGGCCATCGCAACGGTCAGGCCATTGGTGATCGACCCGAGCAGCGCCAGCGCGGCAATCGAGAGCATCAGTTCCTTGGGGAACGCACTGAACAGACCCGCCAGGGTGGCACCGAAAATGCCGGCTATCGCATAGAAAATCCCGCACCAGATCGCCGCTGTATAGCGTTTGGACTTGTCCTCGTGCGCATGAGGGCTGGTACAGATGGCGGCACTGATCGCGGCCAGATTGATCCCGTGGCAGCCAAACGGTGCCGTGAGCAATGAGGCAAAGCCTGTCACCGATATCAGCGGCGAAACAGGCGGGAAGTAGCCGTCGGCTCGCAACACGGCCACACCCGGCATGTTCTGCGAGGTCATGGCCACCACGAACAGCGGGATGCCAATGCTCACTGTCGCTGCCCATGAAAACGCCGGGGTGGTCCAGACCGGTATGGCGACTTCCAGCGCCAGGCCGTCAAAGTTCAGCAAACCCAGCATGCCAGAGATGCCGATACCGACCAGCAGCGCGAGCAGCACCGAGTAGCGCGGCGACAGGCGCTTGACCAGCAGGTAAGTGAAAAACATGCCCATTACCAGGCTGGTGTGGTGCTGTGCGGCAATAAAGATCTCACTGCCGATCCGGAACAGAATCCCTGCCAGCAAGGCCGCAGCCAGCGACGCTGGCAGACGCCGCACGATGCGCTCGAAACTGCCGGTCACCCCGCACAGAATCACCAGCAGCGCGCTGGTGATGAACGCGCCAATGGCCTGCGGGTAGCTGACGCCGCCCAGGCTGGTGATCAGCAGTGCGGCGCCGGGTGTCGACCACGCCACGGTAATTGGCATGCGGTAGCGCAGCGAGAGGCCGATGCTGCACACCGCCATGCCCATGAACAGCGCCCACAGCCACGATGGAATCTGCACGCTGCTCAGCCCTGCCGCCTTGCCCGCCTGGAAAATCAACACCAGCGAACTGGTGCAGCCGGTCATCATGGCGATGAAACCGGCAACCACCGCCGACGGCGATGAGTCTGTCAGCGGGCGCAATGGCACCTTCAGGGATTGGTTCATGCTGGGCGTTCCTTGAAACGGGCAGGTAGCAAAGGGCGCCAAGCCTAAACGCCTGGCCGCTCGGCCTTGCAATACAGCGACACGAGTAAACGCCAGCACAGTTACGGCCGTGGCGTTTACTCGGTGTCAGCCTCGGTCGGGCAGGCGCCCGACTGCAGGGTCTGCCCCAGGGCCCGATTGACCGTCAGCCAGCCATCCACGGCATCCTGACCTGCTTCGGCGAACACCCGCTGCAGCAGTTTGACCTGTTCGCGGCGCAAGCCCTGTTCAAAGAGGGCGCCTTCATCGGTGAGGCCCAGCAGTCGTTTGCGCTTGTCATTTTCGGGGGCCGCGCTGTGCACCAGATTCATGGCGATCAGCTGACGTAGCGGGGCATTGAGGGCCTGTTTGCTGACGCCCAATACGGTGAGCAGCTCCTTGACGCTCAGGCCGGGGTAACGGGCGATGAAAAATACGATGCGCTGGTGCACGCGACTGAAGCCGCGTCTGGCCAGCATTTCATCAGCCTTGGCAGTGAATGCCTGATAGCCGAAGAAGAACGCTTCCATGGCCATTTGTTGATTGGCAGGTTTTTTAAGGTCAAGCATGTTGACGTATCCGGGTTGATCGTCGTAATTTGAGTCAACCAGTTTGACGTATTTCCAATTGTCTCGGCTACAGGTAACTGCCATGGCTTTCTCCGAACGCGTTTCCCGTCTGAAAAGTTCTCTGATTCGCGAGATCCTCGCCGCCGCTCAGCGCCCGGAAGTGATGTCGTTCGCCGGTGGGCTGCCCGCCGAGTCAATGCTGCCCAAAGTGGAGTGGGCCGACATGCCCGTTGCGCTGGGTCAGTACGGCATGAGCGAGGGCGAACCTGCACTGCGTGAAGCGCTGGCCGCCGATGCCCGCGCTCTGGGTATCGACTGCGACGCCCGTCAGGTAATGGTGGTCAGTGGTTCTCAGCAGACACTGGACCTGGCCGCCAAGCTGTATATCGACAAAGGCACCGAAATTCTCCTCGAGGCGCCCACCTATCTGGCGGCGTTGCAGATATTCCAGCTGTTCGGCGCCGACTGCATCACCGTGCCCTTGCAGGCCGAAGGCCCGGACCTGCTTGCGATGCGTCAGCGTCTGGAACAGCACAAACCAGCCTTCGCCTACCTCATCCCGACGTTCCAGAACCCCTCGGCGGTGCGCTACAGCCAGGCCAGTCGCGATGCCGTTGCGGCCTTGCTCGATGAGTTCGGTGTCACGTTGATCGAGGACGAACCGTACCGTGAACTGAGTTTTGACGGCGGCAGTGCCAGGCCGATTGTCAGCAGTCTGAAAACGGCCAGCTGGATTTATACCGGCACGGTTTCCAAGACACTGCTGCCAGGCCTGCGGGTGGGTTATCTGATCGCCAGCCCCGATCTGTTTCCGCACTTGCTGCGTCTGAAGCAGTCGGCCGATCTGCATACCAATCGCCTCGGCCAGTGGCAGGCCTTGCAGTGGATTGGTACTGAGCACTATCGTGAGCATCTGGTGACGCTGTGCGAGTTTTACCGGGGCCGTCGTGATGCGTTCGAGAGTGCCTTGCAAACGCATTTTTCAGACCTGGCCACCTGGAACAGCCCGCAAGGCGGACTGTTCTTCTGGTTGACGCTGAAGCAGCCGCTGGATACGCGCACCTTGCTGGATGCAGCGCTGGCGCACGATGTGGCGTTCATGCCGGGCGAACCTTTTTTCGCCGATCCGGACGCCAATCACGGTCACTTGCGGCTCAATTTCAGCCATATCGACCCTGCACGGCTCGATGAGGGTATAAAACGTCTGGCGTCGGTGGTCCGCGCAGCACACCTTCTGCAAGCCGCCTGATTCAAGACGTCAACATAGACGCAGCAAGGGAGCAGTCTGATGTACAAGGTTTATGGCGATTACAACTCGGGCAACTGCTACAAGGTCAAGCTGATGCTTAATCTGCTGGGCAGCGAGTACGAGTGGGTGCCGGTCGATATTCTCAACGGCGAAACACAGACCCCGGCGTTTCTGGAAAAGAATCCCAACGGCAAGATTCCGGTGCTGGAGCTGGAGGATGGCACTTGCCTGTGGGAGTCCAACGCGATTCTCAACTTTCTGGCTGACGGTTCTTCGTACCTGCCAAGCGAACCGAGGTTGCGCACCCAGGTGCTGCAATGGCAGTTCTTCGAACAGTACAGCCATGAGCCGTCGGTCGCAGTGGCCCGTTTCATCCAGTTCTACCTGGGCTTGCCGGCTGAACGCATGACCGAGTATCGCGCCATGCAGAAAGCCGGCTATCGCGCACTGGCGGTCATGGAGCAGCAGCTCGACCGTACGCCGTTTCTGGTCGGCGAGAATTTCTCCATCGCCGACATTGCCTTGTATGCCTACACCCACGTCGCGCATCAGGGCGGTTTCGATCTGGCACCCTATACCGGGATCCGCCGTTGGCTGGATCGGGTCAAGGCACAGCCGGGTTATATCGGTATGCTGGACTGACACGTCCGTCATTTGAACAAAGGGAAATGTATGCGCGTTTCAATCGTACTTCTGGGTGCTTTCATTGCGCTGGGTATCGGCTGCTCGGCCCAGGCCGAGGACTGCGACGCCAATCAGGCCAGCATGAACCGCTGCGCTGCCAATCAGCAGGCAGCGCTCGATGCCGAGCTCAACAAGCAGTACAACGCGCAAATGGCGTGGTTGAAGACCCCGGCGAAAAAGCAGGCACTCAAGGATGCACAACGAAAGTGGATAGCCCTGCGTGATGCCGATTGCCTGTATCAGGCGGGCAAGCCCGAGGACTCAGGCTCTATCTGGCCATTGCTGCAATCGCAATGCCTGGCCGAGCAGACCCGTGTGCGTCTCAAGCAACTGCAAGCCTATGTGGCTTGCCGCGAGGAAGGTTGCCCGCGCTGAGAGGCGCCGGCCAAACAGCGGTCAGATCGCTCCGAAGCGCTGGTTCAGATAGTCGATGATCACCTTGGATTCATACATCCATACGGTTTTGTCACCTTCCTCGATGCGCAGGCAAGGCACCTTGATCCTGCCGCCCTCGTTGAGCAGTGTCTGGCGATCAAGCTCATTGTTTTTCGCATCGCGCAACGCGACCGGAACATTCAGGCGGCGCAGGGCGCGACGTGTCTTCACGCAGAACGGGCAGGCATGGAACTGATACAGCGTCAGGTCCTGAGCCGCTTCAGCGACAGCCGCCTGGGCCTGCGGGTCACGTTTTTTCCTGCTCGGGCGAGTCAGGAAATCAATGCCGATGACGAGTTGGCCGAGGCCGACTCTTAACGCTTTCATGAACAAGGTCATACCTCTTGCGGGCGGTGGCGTGGCCAGCCGTGCATTCAGCGTGCCTCACGGCAGGTGAACGCAGGCTGAACGGTCACTTGATCAGGCTGAGAAACTCGCTGCGGGTGGCCGCGTTTTCACGGAACTCGCCCAGCATCACCGAGGTGATCATGGCCGAGTTCTGCTTCTCGACGCCACGCATCATCATGCACATGTGCTTGGCTTCGATCACCACCGCAACGCCCAGCGCGCCGGTGACCTGCTGAATGGCCTCGGCGATCTGGCGGCTCAGGTTTTCCTGGATCTGCAGACGGCGGGCATACATGTCGACGATCCGCGCTACTTTCGACAAACCAAGCACCTTGCCCTGCGGGATGTAGGCCACGTGTACCTTGCCAATGAACGGCAGCAGATGGTGCTCGCACAGTGAGTACAGCTCGATGTCCTTGACCATCACCATTTCACTGGCATCGGAGCTGAACAGCGCGCCGTTGGTCACTTCTTCCAGGGTCTGCGCGTAGCCGCGACACAGATACTGCATGGCCTTGGCGGCGCGCTTGGGGGTGTCCAGCAGACCTTCGCGCGAGACGTCCTCGCCCAATTGCCCGAGGATGGCGGTGTAATTCTGTTCCAGTGTCACAGAGGGTGATTCCGTATAGGTTTCAGAGCGGTACGTTTGGGCCTGTACCGATTTTTTACCAATCGAGCTGGTGTCCCGTTTGCCGATCCCGCTCCAGTGGAATTGGGCGATTTCGCATACGTGACCTGCGGATCTCGTTGATTGGCGATGAATGCGGGGTTTATCCCGGCGATTGGGCACATGGTAGCGTAGGTGTGCTCGCAGTTGTACTGCCGTGGCCTCGTAATGCTTTCGCAATCAGCTCCGGTTTTTAGACTTTGCCCGGCATTGCGCTATAGCCAGGTGCTTTCCAGAGTCGCAGAAAAGCGAATGCAGAGAGCATGTGTTTTGGCTTGGGCTCTCCGACATGCGTTTCTGTCGCCTTGATTGGAGCGCTGGAATGACATATGCCGTAGCTTTTTCAAGCATCTGCAAAGCAGATGTGAAGCGTATCCTTTTCATGAAAGCGGCTTGCGAGATGCAATCCAAAGTCTGACAGGAGGTTGGATGGCGAATCAAAGAGACGAGCTTGAGCTTGAGAAACTCCAGGCTGAGGTTCACAAGTTTGTGGCTGAGGCGCGAAAAATGATTGCGGAGACCGATAAGCTCAAGCGCGAAACAAGCTTTTATCCATTTGTGGCGGCTGGTGGGTTGATCACCGTAATCGTTACGGCTGCCGCTTTCATCCACAAGCTTCAGGCAGCCAGTATTCAGTAGCGGACATGACCTGCAGCGCTTGAGATTCAGGCTGGACCAAGCGAAGGTGTGCACATAACGCACGAATCGGCATTTCGAGAGAAGATGAGTATGAGTCACGATCAAGTCATAAAGCGGATGCGCGAAGACCTTGAGCAGTTGGGCAACGAGGTCCGCAATATGTCTGCCCATGAACCACGAAACGTCCTGGTGTCTGCTGCATCCGGTGCAGTATTTGCTCTGGTTTTTTCATGGCTTGCATTCAAGGTCTGGTTCTGAACGCCTGCGAGAGCTAGGCCACGGCAGTTAATCGCCTGAGTCAGGCCAAGGCCATATGGCTTTTTTGTGTCTGACGGCCCGTGTCTTGTTTGCCCTTGGAAATCCGCTTTTACAGCTTTTGTATCCTCTCGCTTACACGTTGGCGACCAGATCGCTACCCACTTCTGACGTCCATCACGGTCTGAGTAGGCAGGTCATCAATCCATTGCCTGTCTAGAGAGTAAACCCGGATGTTGAGTCGAGTAGCAAAAATAGCGTTGTTCGCGATTGTACTGTCGTCCGTTTCCGGCTGCTGGCCGTTCTGGCCTGGCCCGGGCGGACATGGCGGCGGCGGTGGCGGTCACCATGAAGGCGGTGGCCCTGGTCCTGGCGGCCCTGGCCCGGGTCGCTGATTCACCAGCAGGGCCGGCGTACAGGGTCTGACTGACTGGAAGGGCGCGGCGGGTTCTACTCGTCGCGCCCTTCCATCATGGTGCGCCTGAGGATTACGTACACTGCGCCTGCACCACCGTGTTTGGCCAGGCAGGAGCAAAAGCCCAGTACCTGCGGATGCTGACGCAGCCAGGTGTTGACGTGGCTTTTGATCATCGGTCGCTTGCCGTCCAGGCGTACCGCCTTGCCATGGGTGACACGTACGCAGCGTATTTCCAGACGCGTCGCTTCAGCCAGAAATTCCCACAGCGTCTCTCGCGCCACTTCCACGCTCATGCCATGCAGGTCAAGGCTGCCCTCGAAGCTGATCTGACCGAGTTTGAGCTTGCGCATCTGGCCTTCCTGCACGCCGTCACGCGACCAGCTCAGGACATCCTCAGGACCGACGTCGATCACGAATTGATCCGACAAGCCGTCGACGGTCACCGAGTCGGTACGCACGGTTGCCGACTGGCGCAGACGGGCCAGCATTTTTCGATCGGTCTTGGGTTTGCCGACATCGGCGTGTTCATGCTTGAGCGGCTTGACGCCGCGTGTCTCGCTTCTGAACAGGGAAAAATCGTCGTCTTGCATGGGGCCTCCGCGAAGGAGGCCATTCTAACCGCTCAGGCGAGAGGGTCAGTTGTGTTTTTTCATCAGATGCGAAGAGATACTCAAGCCGCCGCCACTGCGCTGACGACGGCAGCGGCGCCATAGCCAGACGCCCATGTACAGCACCAGCAATCCGCCGATGGCGACAAACGCCGCGCCGCCCGGGCTGGCATTCAGTTCGCCCAGCATCTGCGGGTGAACCGTGAGGCTGGATGCACCGGCAACTGCCAGCAACAGGCCTGCGACCACAAGGAGCAGTGCGATCAGCGTGCCGATGCGTTTGCCCCAGTTGCCCTGACCCCTGGGGCGCAGGCGACGTGCATCGAAACCATCTGACGTTTTCATGCCTTTTCCTCAACAGGTATCAGCTCAATGGAGTATCGGCGCTCTGACCCGGGGAAGGAGGGGTGGTTCCCGCCTCCGGGACGATCCATGACGGCAAAGGATGGGCGGTTATGTGAACGCTGTCACACGCTCCTTCGCCTGTGTAGCGTCAGACAAGGTCTTTGGTCAGTGCCAGGGTGGCGAAGTTGTCGGCCATGATTGCCATCTCGGTTCTGTGCACGACCTCAGCGCTGACCACGCCGTGCGGGCTCGGCAGGTCACGGGTTGCGCAGGCATCGTCGACCAGGGTGCAGCGATAGCCGTAGTCCTTGGTGGCGCGAACCGTGGTGCTGATACTCGAATGGCTCATGAAGCCGCAGACGATCAGGTCCAGGTGCCCCAGGCTCTGCAGCAGTTCATGCAGTCCGGTGCCATTGAAGGCATTGGGCAGGCGTTTTTCGACCAGATGTTCATCACCCTGCGGCAACAGCTCCGGCACCAGTTCGCCGCGCTCGCCATGTGGATCGAACGGGCCGCCCACAGTGCCCAGATGGCGGATGTGAACAATCGGGCACTTGACCGCCCGTGCTTTCTCGACCAGTCGGCCGATGTTGGCCATCGCTTCCCTGACGCCGGTCAGGGCCAGCGGGCCGCGAAGGTATTCTTTTTGCGCGTCGATGATGATCAGCGTCGCGTTACTCAGATGGGCAGGCGCATGCACCCGGCCACTGAGTTGAAACATGGTCTTTAAATCGGACATTCACGGGCTCCTTGGTGTGGGGCTTTTGCGACATTGTCCTCTGGCTGAAGCGTTCTGGGAATGGCAACCATCGCAAGCCACGGTTTTTATGGCCTGCAGGGCAGTTGGAGGAGGGGATGGATGGCGGTTTGCCTTGATGGCGGTACGCGAATCATGGAAACTTCCCCGTCTATCGGGTACGAAGAATGCACGTTGTTCGTAACCAGACTGTTCACCGAGGCTCGTCTTACAACAGTTCGTGCCTTTCAAGGAGTTTGTCCATGATCACTTCCCGTCTGCGTACCGTGCGCGACCATATACGCTGGGCCGTCAGCCGCTTTCACGAGGAAGACGTATTTTTCGGTCATGGCACCGACAATGCCTGGGATGAAGCGCGGCAACTGGTACTGGGCGCACTGCACCTGCCTTGGGAAATTGCCGACAGCTACCTGGATTGCCGCCTGGAAGTCGACGAAATATCCGAACTGCAACGCTTGATCAAGCGGCGCATCGATGACCGTGTGCCGACCCCGTACCTGCTGGGCGAGGCCTGGTTCTGTGGCATGTCGTTCATTGTCGATGACCGCGTCCTGATCCCGCGCTCACCTATTGCCGAGCTGATCGAAGAGCGTTTCGCCCCTTGGCTGGCCGACGAGCCGGCGCGGATTCTCGACCTGTGCACTGGCTCCGGTTGCATCGGTATTGCCTGTGCCGATGTGTTCCCGGAAGCCGAGGTGGCCCTGGCCGACCTGTCCTACGACGCGCTGGAAGTGGCCAACCAGAACATCGAACGTCACGGCATGGAGGACCGGGTCTACACCGTTCAGGGCGACGGATTCGACGGCCTGCCGGGTCAGCGCTTTGACCTGATCGTTTCCAACCCGCCCTATGTGGACGCCGAAGACTTTGCCGATATGCCTGACGAGTATCAGCATGAGCCGGAGCTGGCGCTGGCCTGTGGCAGCGATGGCCTGAACCTGGTCCGCCGCATGCTCGCCCAGGCCGCCGATCATCTCAACGAGAAGGGCCTGTTGATTGTCGAGGTCGGCAATAGCCAGGTGCACGTGCAGGCGCTGTATCCGGAGGTCGATTTCGCCTGGCTGGACTTCCAGCGGGGCGGGCATGGTGTGTTCATGCTCACGGCAGAACAGTGCCGCGACCATCAGGCATTGTTCCAGTCGAAGGTTTGAGCTCAACAACTGCGATAAGCGGCTGAGACCAAAGGGAGGCTGATATCAGCCTCCCTTTTTATCGGCGTGTCTTTTATCGGTGCGTCGCGATCCAGATCAGCAGTCCGGCCTGAAAGACCGCGAAGGTCACCAGGCAGGCAATCGTGAAGCGCAGGCCGCTGTCCTCACGCTTGTATTTGCTCACCCGGTCTTCATGCTGACGGATCGTCACCTCCTGTTCGATCAGGTTTTTCTCGGCCTTTTCCAGCATTTGCGAGGCTTCGAGAATCTCGATGATCTGCACCTTGTCGTTGTTCCAGGTGCTGTGCAGGTTGCCGACGTGTACATCCTTGATCGCGCCTTTCATGTGCTGGGCATCGGCATACGTCACTTCAAAGCCCAGAGTGCGCAGAAAGTGATCGCGACGCAGACGTGTGTCTTCGTTCAGACCGTCCTTGCTGGCCAGCGCCACGCCTTCAATCTTGTAGGAAGACCATCTTTTCTGCGCCCAATGCACCGCATGCGCAATCATGAAGCGCCCGATGCCGCGGTTCCATGGCTCGATCTGCAAGCCTGACTCGGGACCGAAGCGCACCATGCGCTTTTCGTGGTCGGCCCAGATATCCAGATGGTTCTGTTCCTTGCGGACCCGCTGACCTGGCAATTGCACCGTGATCCGCAGCAGGCTCAAGGCCTTGCTGTGCCGCTCGGCACGCCCGAACTGTACGAAGCGCAGAGGGCGGCCGCCGGTAGCACGGTCGGTAGGCAGTGGCGACAGACGCAGCATCTGAAAGCTTTCGGGCAGAACGTCTTCCCATGGCTGCGGGGGTACTGGCACTGCGACTTCTGCGCTGGCCGGTTCTGCGAGGGTTTCAGTCATGGTAGTTGCGTCTGTCATAAGGGTGTCCTTTCCTGGGCCTTGCCCCGGAGCATGTTTGCCGGGGCATAAAGGTGCCGAAACACTAAGGTGCCGGAACACAGGGCCAGCACATTGCTATCGGCCAGATTTGCCAGGACTGAAGGGCTGTTGACTTGTGCGCGTCAGATCTTTTTTCCGTGTGGGGCGTCCGGGGCAGGGAGTGCCTTGATGAAGCTCAGGATCCGCTCGGTCACTTCACTGGCCAGCGGCTGGGTCGGATTGCGGTAGGAGAGCAGTTGCTGCTGCAGATCGTCCGGGACGATGCGCAGCACATGATTCATGCCATCGATCAGGGCCAGTTGGGCATCCGGTTTGGCTTTCTGCAGCAGCAGCGCGTCGCCCACACCGACCTGAATATCGTTGCGACCCTGAACGATCAGCGCCGGAATGTGCAAGGCACCGAAAGCCGCCGCCGGATCCTGGCGGAACAGCGAGATCAGGTACGGCTGGACACTGGGGCGGAACACCACTTCCAGCTCGGCGGGCACGTTGTCATCGGTCTTGCCAGCCTTGAGTTCGTCGAGCAACTGATCGCTGCGCTGCAGCAGGTCCGGTGGCAGGCGCTCCTGAAACTGTTCACGCAGCACCTGATCCACCGGGCGTCCGGTGCCGGCCACGGAAATCAGCGCTGCTGCACCTACCTTCTCAGCCGCCAGCGTCGCCACCAGCGCACCTTCGCTGTGGCCCAACAGAATCAACTGGCCCAGGCGCGGGTTGGCTTTCAGTGCTCTGGCCCAGAGCTGGACATCGGCCACGTAGCGCTCGACGCTCAGGTTGCGTTCATCCGGTGTGACCGCCTTGCTGGCCGCGACGCCACGTTTGTCGTAGCGCACGCTGGCGATATTGTTGCTGGCCAGGATCACTGCCAGGCGTTTCATGCTGTCGTTGCGTCCACCTTCCGGGTTGTTGCCGTCGCGGTCGGTGGGGCCGGAACCGGCGACGATCAGCACCACCGGCACCGGTTTGTCGGAACGCGGCATCAGCAGCGTGCCGTACAGCTTGCCGTTTTCGGTGTCCACGCTTATCGGCCGCTGCACCGTGCCGGGGGCCGCAGCGCTGGCGGTCGCGGCGGCCAGGCTCAGGATCAGGGTTATCGGCAGGGCCAGCAGACGCAGCGCGTTGGGAACTCGAAGCAGGGAAATACCGGATAACATCGCAAGGCCATCATTGGGGGAGTCACGCTTGGACGCACGCCGTGACAGAAGGTTCGAGGATGAACTGAACCGCGAGCCTGCGTATACTGGCGCGCTTGGTTTAACGATCTGGTTTTTTGGCTGATTTTTCGGAGCGCCCGCATGTCCGGCAACACTTTCGGCAAGCTGTTCACTGTCACCACCGCCGGCGAAAGCCACGGCCCGGCGCTGGTCGCTATCGTCGACGGCTGCCCGCCGGGGCTGGAGCTGGACCTGCAAGACCTGCAGCGCGACCTGGATCGGCGCAAGCCGGGCACCAGCCGCCATACCACGCAGCGTCAGGAGGCCGATGAGGTCGAGATTCTCTCGGGTGTCTTCGAGGGCAAGACCACCGGTGCGTCCATCGGCCTGCTGATCCGCAACACCGATCAGAAGTCCAAGGACTATTCGGCGATCAAGGACCTGTTCCGCCCGGCCCACGCCGATTACACCTATCACCACAAGTACGGCATCCGCGATTACCGTGGTGGTGGCCGCAGTTCGGCAAGGGAAACCGCCATGCGTGTGGCCGCAGGGGCCATTGCCAAGAAGTATCTGGCAAGCCAGGGCATCGTCATTCGCGGCTACATGAGCCAGCTTGGCCCGATCCAGATCCCGTTCAAGACCTGGGATTCGGTCGAAGACAACGCGTTTTTCTGCCCCGACCCTGACAAGGTGCCGGAACTGGAAGCCTACATGGACCAGCTGCGACGTGATCAGGACTCGGTCGGTGCGAAAATCACCGTGGTCGCAGAAGGCGTGATGCCGGGGCTCGGCGAGCCGATCTTCGATCGTCTGGACGCTGAGCTCGCCCACGCGCTGATGAGCATCAACGCGGTCAAGGGTGTGGAGATCGGTGCCGGTTTCGACTGTATTGCCCAGCGCGGCACCGAGCACCGCGACGAGATGACGCCCCAGGGTTTCCTGTCCAATCACGCGGGCGGCATTCTCGGCGGCATTTCCTCCGGCCAGCCGATCATCGCGCATCTGGCGCTCAAGCCGACCTCCAGCATCACCACGCCAGGGCGTTCGATCGATGTCGATGGCAACGCCGCCGACGTGATCACCAAAGGTCGGCATGACCCGTGTGTCGGCATCCGTGCCACACCGATTGCCGAGGCAATGATGGCCATCGTTCTGCTGGATCATCTGCTGCGTCATCGCGGTCAGAACGCGGACGTCAGCGTCAACACGCCTGTGCTGGGGCAGGTGTAATGCACGCTGTTACGGTTGCGGACTGCTAGCGTGGCGCAACCTGCCGGCGGACAGCTGCCTTACTGGCGGCTGTCCGGGTTCTACGTATGCTATTTCGCCTTGCTGGGCCTGTCGGCGCCTTTCATGGCCCTTTACCTGCATCATCTGGGTTTTTCCAGCGCACGGATCGGCGAACTGGTCGCCATCCCCATGCTGATGCGCTGCGTTGCGCCCAATCTCTGGGGGTGGCTGGGTGATCACACCGGTTGGCGTCTGACCATTGTGCGGTCTGGCGCCATCTGCACGTTGCTGGCGTTTTCGCTGATCCTGGTCGAAAAAAGCTATGCCTGGCTGGCGATGGTCATGGCGCTCTACGCGTTCTTCTGGCACGCCGTGCTGCCGCAGTTCGAAGTCATCACCCTGGCACACCTGCAAGGCCAGACCTCGCGTTACAGCCAGATCCGCCTGTGGGGCTCGATCGGTTTCATTCTGGCGGTCGTGGTGCTGGGGCGGGTGTTCGAATGGTTCAGCCTGGACCTGTTCCCCTACATCGCACTGGCGATCATGTCCGGTATCGTTGTCAGCAGCTGGTGGGTGCCGAATGCGCATCCAGCACCGTCGAGCCTTGAAACCGGGCCGGGCGGCTTTCTCAGGCAACTGACGCGCCCCGGTGTATTGGCGTTCTACCTCAGTGTCGCGCTGATGGTGCTCAGCCATGGCCCGTATTACACCTTTTTGACCCTGCACCTCGAAGCGCTTGGTTACAGCCGGGGCCTGATCGGCCTGCTGTGGGCGGTCGGCGTGGTGGCCGAAGTGCTGATGTTCACGGTCATGAGTCGGATTCTGCAGCGCTTCACCGTGCGCCAGGTACTCTTCGCCAGCTTTCTGCTGGCCGCATTGCGCTGGCTGCTGCTGGGGCTGTTTGCCGATCACCTCACCGCGCTGCTGATTGCGCAGGTGATGCACGCCGCGACATTCGGCAGCTTTCACGCCGCTGCCATTCACTTCGTGCAAAGTAGCTTCGGTCCGCGTCAGCAAGGTCAAGGGCAGGCGCTTTATGCCGCCTTGTCCGGCGTCGGCGGGGCGTTGGGTGCTCTGTATTCCGGTTACAGCTGGAACGCACTGGGCCCGGTCTGGACCTTTGCCATCGCCAGCCTTGCAGCCTTGGCCGCTGCCGTCATGATTGTCACACCCAAGAAAGAGGAAGGTGTATGAGCCGCGAACAATTGAGCCTGGAAATCATCGAGGCCGGGCGTTTTCTGTACGGCCGTGGCTGGTCGCCTGCCACCAGCAGCAATTACTCTGCGCGTCTTTCTGCCAGCGAGGCGCTGTTGACCGTGTCCGGCAAGCACAAGGGCCAGTTGGGCCCTGACGATGTGTTGGCCACCGATCTGGCTGGCAACAGCCTGGAACCCGGTAAAAAACCGTCTGCCGAGACCTTGCTGCATACCCAGTTGTACAGCTGCAGGCCGCAGGTCGGCGCCGTGCTGCACACCCACTCGGTCAACGCGACCGTGTTGTCGAGGCTGACCACGGCCGATCATCTGGTGTTCGAGGATTACGAACTGCAAAAGGCCTTTAGCGGCGTGGTGACTCATGAGTCGCAGGTCGTGGTGCCGATTTTCGACAACGATCAGGATATTGCCCGCCTCGCGGCAAAGGTGCAGCCTTGGCTGGACGCCCATCCCGAGTGCGCCGGCTACCTGATCCGCGGTCATGGCCTCTACACCTGGGGCGCTAAAATGAGCGACGCCTTGCGCCAGATCGAAGCGTTCGAGTTCCTGTTCGAGTGCGAACTGAAAATGCGCGCGGTATTGAACCGCTGATCGTATCCCGCCCAAACCAGCCTGTAAGCCTGACCGGCCTGTAAAAGCCGGAAGGCGTTGCACCAAACCGAGGATTTCACGCATGAGCAGCCTGTCCGTTTATCACGTTTCAAGCCCTGATATGCCCAACAAGGTGCTGACCCATCTGGAAGACATCGCGTCGACGCTGGCCGAGCAAGGGGTTGCGTTCGACCGCTGGGAGGCCGCGACGCCGATCACCCCCGGTGCCAGTCAGGAAGAGGTGATCAGCGCCTATCGCACCCAGATCGACAAGCTGATGACCGAGCGCGGTTATGTCACCGTGGACGTCATCAGTCTCAACAGCGATCATCCGCAAAAAGCCGAATTGCGCGCCAAATTTCTTGAAGAGCACCGCCACGGTGAAGACGAAGTACGCTTTTTTGTCGCCGGGCGCGGCTTGTTCACCCTGCACATCGACGACTATGTGTACGCCGTGTTGTGTGAAAAGAACGACTTGATTTCCGTACCGGCCGGCACGCGGCACTGGTTCGATATGGGCGAAGACCCGCACTTCGTTGCCATCCGCCTGTTCAACAACCCTGAAGGCTGGGTGGCCAATTTTACCGGTGAAGACATTGCCGGCCGTTTTCCACGGCTGGAAGACTGAGAGGAGCCCGATTCTGATGCCCATCAAAGCTATCCTCACGGATATCGAAGGCACCACCAGTGCAGTGAGTTTCGTGTTCGACGTGTTGTTTCCGTTCGCCAGAAAGCACTTGCCCGCATTCGTTCGCGAAAATGCCGAGCAACCGGCCGTGGCGCAGCAGCTGCAGGCGGTACGCGAGCAGACCGCTGAACCGGACGCTGATGTCGAGCGCGTTATTGCACTTCTGCTGGAGTGGATCGCCGAGGACCGCAAGGCCACACCGCTCAAGGCCCTGCAGGGCATGGTCTGGGAGCAGGGCTACAGCGCCGGACAGCTCAAGGGCCATGTTTATCCGGATGCTGTCGAGGCCCTGAAACACTGGCATCAACAGGGTTACCGGCTTTACGTTTATTCCTCGGGCTCGATTCAGGCTCAACAATTGATTTTCGGCTGCTCCGAGGCGGGCGACCTGTCCGGCCTGTTCAGCGGTTACTTCGATACGACGTCCGGCCCCAAACGCGAAGCGCAGTCCTACCGGACGATAGCGCAGGCAATGGACTGTCCTGCCGGGGAGATTCTGTTCCTGTCGGATATCGTCGAAGAACTCGATGCCGCACAGGCCGCCGGCATGGCCACCTGTGGTCTTGCGCGTGATGGCGGGGCACTTGCCGGGCACCGACATGTGGCCAGTTTTGCGCTTATCGATCCAGCGTCCTTCTAGAAAACTCCCGCCTGCTGTGCGCGGCATCGCCCTGATGCCGCTGCATTGAAATATGCCTGCCACAAGGCTCACACATTACTTTTGTAGGTCTTTTCCTGTTATCGAGTGAGCTGTTGCCTGGTCGAAAGTGCGTTGAATCTGTTTGTTCTGTTCGCGGTTTTTCAACGTGATTATTCGTGTAAGTTCTGCGCCATCGTCACCGGGGTCACAGACAACACCTGTACCGACTGCCGGGCGAAGAAGGAGCGGCAGCGATGGGCAGTGCCATGACAGAAAGCGCAACCAGGGATTTATTGATACAGCAGATGGTGAGCACGATTACCGAGCTCGATGGGCAGACTGCCATCGAAAACGCACTCGAGTGGTTACGGCGCGAATGCAGCAGCGAGCGCGCGATGTTCTTTCAGTTCAAGGGCCCGGTGTTGCTGACATTCATCACGTCCAGCGTCGACGATGCCTGGGGCGAGGCCTACCGCCAGCACGATTTGATCACGCAGGACCCGGTGATCCGTTGTTATCGCAATCAACTGGGCTTCCTGAACTGGCAGGATGCGTTCAGGCAATACCCGGTCTCCGCCTTTTATGACGAGCTCGTCGATGCCTGCGAACTGCTTCCGGCCATCTCCTACGGCTACACCAATCATTGCCGTGGTGCCGACAGCGTGACATCGGTCTGTACCCTGGGCGAAGTTGAGCGTCCCATCAGCGCTGAACAAAAGTACCTCATGAGCAGTCTCATGCCAGTGCTGCACAGTGTCGCGCGTGGTCTGAAGTTCTGTTCACGCGGTCTGACTCATCGCGAACTGGAAGTGTTGCAGTGGGCCAGAGACGGGAAAACGGCCTGGGAGATCTCGATGATCCGCGACGTATCGGAATCGACGGTGAAGTATCACCTCAAGACCATCTACTCCAAGCTGGGCGTTGCCAACAGGGCACAGGCGGTGGGCGAAGCACTTTGTCGTGGTCTGATCAGATAGTCGGCCGACAAAACGCAGGCAAAAAAAAGCCGCGAGAACAAAGTGTAATCGCGGCAAACAAGGGATGAGAGAGCGTAAAGCGGGTGCCACCCAAGAGGGTGGCGGGCAAAATCAACGTGTGTGGTACGTCGGCAGATCAAAACGGTGCTGGCTTTGCAGCATCGAGATAGCTGGCAGCTCGCTGGCTTGTGCAGCCAGGTCGCGGCGGATGGCGCTGATTACCCATTCCAGTTGAACCGGTGTGTGCAACTGAGCATAAGAGACTGAGCGACGGATCTGCTTACCATCCTGGGTACGCAGTGACAACAGAACACCACCATCTGGGCGCGGCTGGGTAGTAACGGTGTAGTCGGAGAATACGGAAGCGAATTTTTCTTGAATAAAAGTCATGTGAGGCGGCTCCATTGCTCATGGGATAACAAGCTTGAAAGTACTATTGCAGTGTCTGTGCCAGTCTTTCCCTTAAAATAAATCCTTTAAAATCAATGACTTGTAATATCCTCTAATTTCAGTCTTCGTGCATTTTGCATGAATACCCGTCGTGCGCCCTGCATTTTGCCGTTTCCTGCACGATGGGGATCGGGCAGAAGGGGGATTGCATGGATAGCGGCGATCAGGAGCAGGCATTGCGCATCCGCGTCGATGCTGATCGAACAGCTGGCGAGACTTGAGGTCAGTGTGTGTATCAACGCCGGGTCAACGCATGCCCGGAGTACCGTGCGCCAAGGAGTAGTTAATGACCGATACAGATATCAGCGCTTCGAAAACCATGACTGAAGACGAAGCCGCCGAGTTCGCCGAGCAGGTATTCGATGTGGCTCGCCAGGGAAATGCAGTCATGCTGGAGCGCCTGCTTGAAAAGGGCCTGCCTGCAGATCTGCGCAACCACAAAGGCGATACGCTGCTGATGCTGGCCAGCTATCACTGCCACGCGGATGCGGTCCGTGTGCTGCTGAACCACAAGGCTGATCCTGAAATCCGCAACGATAACGGCCAAAGCCCCATCGCCGGTGCAGCGTTCAAGGGCGATCTGGCGGTGGTCAGGTTGCTGGTCGAGGCGGGTGCCGACATAGACGGTGCCTCTGCTGATGGCCGTACCGCATTGATGATGGCGGCGATGTTCAATCGCAACGAAATAGTCGATTACCTGATCAGTCAGGGCGCGGACCCGCATGCCACTGACGCCAAGGGCATCACTGCACTGGGCGCCGCTCAGGCAATGGGCGCGACCGTCACCATTGAGCAGTTGACCAAAATGGGCGTGCAGCCAGCCCGGTCCTGACAGCGAGTGCAGTGACAGCAAGGCATGAACACATAGAGGCGCGATGGATTTACCGTTATCCTTCGCGCCTCTTTTTTTGCCCGCTATCAGGATCGCCCCCCATGAAAGACTCACTGGTCGAATTAATCAGCAAAGTCAGCTCCGGCTGCATGGGCGACGATGAAATCGTGCATATCGCCGATGAAGCCGCGCAGGCGTATGCCGATCCGCAGGCATTTCTGGCCGCCAACCCTGATATCAACTACGACGATACATTCCCGATCCCGCTGGGCGAGTGGGTCGTGGTGGGCAGCCTGCCGGAAACCGTTCTGTTCCAGGCCGACAGCTACATGGACCTGTTCGAGCAGATCGTTCAGTCGTTCGGCAAGGACGTGACCTTCAACATCAAGCCCAGGCAGCTGGCCAAGGTCGAGCCGCTGGTCGCGCTCAATCGCATTCAGATTCAGTTGAGCAGCATGAACAAGGAGATGGGCGGCTATGTGCTGATGAACTTCAGCCAGCCACTGGATGATGAGTTGCAAGCAGTGCTGGTGTACGGCCGTGACGAAGCGCGCGTAGTCGAGCTGGCAGCATCGGCAGGCATCCATGCCGCACCTGCACTGCAGGCGTTGCGCGGTTAACCCAGCGCCGTATCGAGAAACATCATCACCGCAAAGCCGCCCATAAGGCCCAGGGTTGCCGAGGTCTGATGGCCATTGCGGTGGGTTTCCGGGATGACTTCATGGGACACCACGAAGATCATCGCGCCTGCTGCCAGCCCCATGCTCAGCGGATAGGCGATGGCAAAGCCGCTGGAGATACCCAGGCCCACCAGTGAGCCCAGTGGCTCCATGAGGCCGGAACCGATGGCCACCAGCATCGCCTTGAAGGCTGACAGGCCGGTGGCGCGCAGGGCCAGCGCAATGGCCAGACCTTCGGGAATGTCCTGAATGGCGATGGCGGTGGTCAATGGCAGGCCGACATTCATGTCGCCGCTGGCGAAACTGACGCCAATCGCCATGCCCTCAGGCAGGTTATGCAGGGTGATCGCCAGCACGAACAGCCAGACCCGACTGATTCGCTCCGAATGAGGTCCCTGGCGGCCTACGCTTTCATGCTCGTGCGGGGTGAATTTGTCCAGTCCCAGCATCAGCAGCACACCCAGTCCCAGACCGGCAACAACCGTCGCAGCTGCCCATGGGCCGCTGTCGGTAATGTCCCGGGCGGCTTCCAGGCCTGGAAGAATCAGCGAGAACGAACTGGCCGCCAGCATCATTCCGGCGGCAAAGCCGAGCATGATGTCCTGAGCGCGTTGCGAAACATTGCGCAGGGCAACCGCCATCACGGCGCCTAGCGCCGTGGCCAGAAAACCCGCGATGCCGCCCAGCAGGGCGTGATTGAAGTTGACCTCACTGGTGCCATGGAAGGCGTTATAAAGACTGATGCCAACGAGGCCGACGACGATCAGCAGGGCGAGGGCAAAGCCCAGGCTCACCAGTGGGCTGCCCTGGAACTGGTTTAACCAGGCCGCCCAGGGCGTTCGGGGTTGTGCGGGCGTAGGCATTGACAGGCTACCTTTGATAAAGGGGGAGCGATGGTGACTGAAATACAAAGTCGACCCCGTCTGGGAGCCCGAGAATATAAGGTTGGTTCAACGGAACCCCCGAACGGCGCTACTATCCTAGGAGGGTAAGCATTCAATTTAGGGGCAACACCATGGGTTCTAGCTTCAACGGCCTGGTCGGCTTGATCATTCTGGCGCTCGATATCTGGGCCATCATCAACGTCTTGAAAAGCGGTGCCGAGACCGGCAAGAAAATCCTCTGGGTATTGCTGATCGTACTGCTTCCTGTGGTAGGCCTGATCATCTGGGCAATCCTCGGACCGCGTGGCAACGTACGCATGTGATATGTCCACACGCTGGGCAAAACAACGCTTGATTACCTTGGGTAATCAGGCGTTTTTCGTTTCATGCGCCGGGCATTCGCAGCGGCAATGGCACGCGAGGCTGCATAGAGGTTCGACCTGTCATGTTCCTCGACGTAGAATGCGCGCCTTTGTTGTGGGCGGTCGGCCGTCCTGTCATCAGTACCCAGCGGGAGCTTACCCATGAGCGATTATCAGGAAACGTTATACGAAGGCTACGGCCAGCGCTTTCGTATGGAAAAAATGCTTCACGAAGTACGTACCGATCACCAGCACCTGGTGATCTTCCAGAACCCGCGCATGGGCCGTGTCATGGCGCTGGACGGCGTCATTCAGACCACCGAAGCCGACGAGTTCATCTACCACGAAATGCTCACCCATGTGCCGATTCTGGCGCACGGTGCAGCCAAGCGTGTGCTGATCATCGGCGGCGGCGACGGCGGTATGCTGCGTGAAGTCGCCAAGCACATGAGCGTCGAACACATCACCATGGTCGAGATCGATGCGACCGTGGTCGAGATGTGCAAGGAATATCTGCCCAATCATTCCAGCGGCGCCTTTGACGATTCGCGTCTGAACCTGGTCATCGACGACGGCATGCGCTTCGTCGCGACCACCGAAGAAAAGTTCGACGTGATCATCTCCGACTCCACCGATCCGATCGGCCCGGGTGAAGTCCTGTTCTCGGAAAACTTTTATCAGGCCTGCCATCGCTGCCTCAACGAAGGCGGCATTCTGGTCACCCAGAACGGCACGCCCTTCATGCAGTTGAGCGGTGTGCAGACCACGGCCGGGCGTATGAACGGTCTGTTTGCCGACTGGCATTTCTATCACGCTGCCATCCCGACCTACATTGGCGGAGCGATGACCTTCGCCTGGGGCTCCACCGACAAGAGCTATCGCAAATTGCCGCTGGAAACCCTGCGTCAGCGTTTCTCGGGCAGCGGTATTGTTACGCGTTATTACAATCCGGAAGTCCACATCGGTGCGTTCGCCCTGCCGCAGTACGTTCTGCAGGCCGTGGGCAAGGCCAGCAACGACTGATGAGTCGGTCCGGCTTCTCGAGCCGGATTCTCTCGAGCGTCGCCTGCAAGGCTTTATAAGCGCTTAATTCGCGACAGAAATTTCACACGTTCTGTCACAGAATTGCGCGCGAAGCTGAACAGGCACGCGTCTTCATGGGCTGACCTGGCCCCTGGCGACCCGCAATCAAGTAATATCTGCGCCCTGTCGCGCGCCGTCTGCCTCAAGAGCAAGGCGGCGCTGCACCCTGAACCTACCCCTGAATCCACCGGATCCTGACAACCATGGCCAAAACGGACGCCCAGATTCATCGGCAAGCCCGCCTGCAAAATCCCACTGTCAAATCGCATCTGGCTTACATCCTGCTCAGTGGCTTCGCCCTGATGGTGATGTACACGCTGTTGCGTATCGGTCTGCTGGTCTACAACCGCGAGATGATTGGCGACACGCCTGCCTCGACGTTCCTTGAAGCACTGTTCAACGGCACGCGCTTCGACCTGCGCCTGACCATGTACCTGTTGATTCCGCTGGTGCTGTCGCTGTTCAGCGCACGCGCCATGGCGGCACGCGGGTTCTTCCGTTTCTGGCTGACCCTGGTCGGCAGCATCACGCTGTTCTTTGGCTTGATGGAAATGGACTTCTACCGTGAGTTTCACCAGCGCCTGAACGGCCTCGTGTTTCAGTACGTCAAGGAAGACCCGAAGACTGTCCTGAGCATGCTCTGGTACGGTTTCCCGGTGGTCCGTTACCTGCTGGCATGGGCCGTGGTGACCTGGCTGCTGAGTCTGGTGTTCAAGGGCATTGACCGTGCAACCCGTCCACGTGTTGCTGCAAAAACCAGTCCGGAAGCCACTCGTTCCATTGCGCCGTGGTACGTGCGCGCCGGTGTGTTCGTGCTGGTGTTGCTGGTCATGGTGGTCTGCATCCGTGGCACCTTGCGCCAGGGCCCGCCTTTGCGCTGGGGCGACGCCTACACCACCGAGTCCAATTTCGCCAACCAGTTGGGCCTCAATGGCACTCTGACGCTGATCACGGCGGCCAAGAGCCGTATGTCCGAAGATCGCGACAACATCTGGAAAGCCACGCTGCCACAGAACGAGGCCCAGCAGACCGTGCGCGACATGCTGCTGACCCCGAATGACAAGCTGGTCGAGCCGGATATTGCCGCTGTGCGTCGCGACTTCACGCCACCGGCAGAGAACACCTTGCCGATCCGCAACGTGGTCGTGATCCTGATGGAAAGCTTCGCCGGTCACTCGGTAGGCGCCCTGGGCAACGATGCCAACATCACGCCGTACTTCGACAAGTTGTCCAAGGAAGGCCTGTTGTTCGATCACTTCTTCTCCAACGGTACCCACACCCACCAGGGCATGTTCGCCACCATGGCGTGCTTCCCGAACCTGCCGGGCTTCGAGTACCTGATGCAGACGCCGGAAGGCAGCCACAAGCTGTCGGGTCTTCCGCAATTGCTGAGTACGGGCCGCAACTACGACGACGTCTACGTCTATAACGGCAACTTTGCCTGGGACAACCAGTCGGGTTTCTTCAGCAACCAGGGCATGACCAACTTCGTCGGCCGCGAGGACTTCGTCAATCCGGTGTTCTCCGATCCGACCTGGGGTGTTTCCGACCAGGACATGTTCGACCGTGGTGCGCAGGAGCTCAAGGCCCGTCAGGACGGTAAGCCGTTCTATGCCTTGTTACAGACCCTGTCCAACCACACGCCGTATGCGCTGCCGGATCCTCTGCCGGTCGAGCGCGTCACCGGGCATGGCTCGCTGGACGAGCATTTGACTGCCATGCGTTATGCCGACTGGGCGCTAGGCCAGTTCTTCGAGAAGGCCAAAAAAGAGCCTTACTACAAGAACACGTTGTTCGTGGTGCTGGGCGACCATGGTTTCGGTAACGATAAGCAACTGACTGAAATGGACCTGGGCCGTTTCAACGTGCCTCTGCTGCTGATCGGCCCTGGTGTGCAGGAGAAGTTCGGCCAGCGCAGCAGCATTGTGGGTACGCAGGTCGACGTAGTGCCGACCATCATGGGGCGTCTGGGTGGTCTGAACCGCAACCAGTGCTGGGGCCGCGATCTGCTGAACCTGCCTGAGGGTGACAAGGGCTTCGGTGTGATCAAGCCGTCGGGCAGTGAGCAGGTGGTCGCTATCATCAGCGGCAATCGCATCCTGATCGAACCGACCGAGATGCCTGCCAAGCTGTTGACCTACACGCTCGGTGCCAAGCCGCATGCCGAAGAAGTGCCTGATGCGCCGGACACGCAGGAGCTCAAGCGCAATCTGGAAAGCTTCCTGCAGACGGCCACCAAGAGCCTGCTGGACAACACGGCCGGTGTAGAAGCCAGCAAAAACCGCAACTGATGACAACCGACTCGTCCGGCTGACCGGCGAGTCGGATCAGTCTGGCGACAAGGGCCCTCGGCATTGACTGCGAGGGTCTTTTTTTTGCCCGTCATGGGTGGCCCTGCGGCGTAATCGGTTGAACGAATGCGCGGGCCAAAAGGTCCAGATCACATAAGCCAGAGTGCCTGGCTTCGTATGGGAGGCATTGATGAAACAGTGGGCCATTTTGTATCTGGACAAGGATGGTGTGCAGCAGCGCCGCGAGGCTGGTTTTGATGAGCGTCCCAGTGAGGAAGAGGCTGCGCGTTTCCTGCGCAAGGACCTTTACCCAATGACCGACGAGCTGGATCTCAATGATCTTGACGGGCGTACTGAGGAGCCTACCGTGAAGACGCTCAAGGACCATAACAGTGTGCAGATTATTTCCATTACAGAAGTTGCCTGATCTGCGCTGATTCAAAAACCTTTTCGTGGCAACCACTTGGCATCCGGCCCACGATGGGGCTACTCTGCAGATGAGGCTGTTCAGACGGCCTCTGACATCTCGCTACCCGACCGGCGCCAAGCCTGGTCCGGTCAGCTACATGCTTGATTCCCCACGCCGGATTATCTGTCGTGAGGCGGCCCCCGAGGACTCGGCGGTCGCTCTGGAAGAGTTGAAACTCTATCTATCGTTGCATAGGAGGACGTTTCATGAGCACAGCCTATCAAGAGGACATCAGCAGTAACGTACTGCGCCGCATGAAAGAAGGCGGTTTTGACTTCGCGCGAATCTATCCCATCGAGTTCTACGCCATCTTCCCGGATGAGGAACGGGCACGGCAGGCCGCAGAGCAATTTCGCGGCGAATCCCTCAACACCCAGGTAAACGTACGTGATGACGGCCATTGGCACCTGCAATTGAGCAAAGTCATGTACGCGACTTATCACGGCATTGGTGACTTCGAGCAGGACTTCCAGACGGTCATTTCACCTATGGACGGCGAAGTCGAGGGATGGGGCGTTACTCAGGAGATCAGAAGACTGCACGCTTGATGGCTGCGGATTGTCAGGCATACACCACCGGCTGATTCGGGACACGTTCCGGATCGGCCGGTTCTGTTTTCGGCCCGCGTTCATAAACAGTGGTCAAAAAAAAGCCACTCAAACGAGTGGCGCAAAGGGAAGTCTGTTTAAAATCCGCAGGCGTTCTTCATCTGCTGGACAAAATATCGGTTGCGGCAAAAAACGGCGTTTGGTGCCCTGTTTGCTCGGTTGCTGTGGAGTGTGGCGAACTAATGCTGTTGGCGGAAATCAACTCTGACTATGCTGATCATAGATTTCACGGTTGAATGACGCTTCCGAATGAGGCGCAAAAGAATTGGCTTGGGCGTTTAGTGCACAGGAATGGTGCGTAGAACGTCGAGTGTTTACCTAACCTTTTGAAATTAAAGCGTTTATGCCGGTGGCACGGGCTTTGCGATGGTCTTGGTGTCCATGGTGACAAGGAGTACGGCATGATCCGCACCTTTTATGACGAGATGTACGATGCGGGCGGCGTAGTCCGTCCGCACTATCGGGAGTTCGCCCGCTGGCTGGGTGATACGCCTCCCGAGCTTTTGGCTCAACGCAGGCGCGAAGCCGATCTGCTGTTTCACCGTGCCGGGATCACGTTCACACTCTATGGTGATGAGCAGGGCACCGAGCGGCTTATCCCTTTCGATACCATCCCGCGCAGCATCCCGGCCAGCGAATGGCGGGTTGTCGAGCGTGGCTGCATTCAGCGCGTCAAGGCGCTGAACATGTTTCTCGCGGATCTGTATCACGACCAGCGGATTATCAAGGCCGGGATCATTCCCGCCGAACAGGTGCTGGCCAACGAGCAGTACCAGTTGGCAATGCAGGGCCTGAATCTGCACCGCGATCTGTACTCGCATATTTCCGGCGTCGATCTGGTGCGCGACGGTGATGGCACGTATTACGTGCTGGAAGACAACCTGCGCACTCCGAGCGGCGTGAGCTACATGCTCGAAGACCGCAAGATGATGATGCGCCTGTTTCCGGAGCTGTTTTCCGCACAGCGCATTGCGCCGATCGATCATTACCCGAACCTGTTGCTCGACACGCTCAAGAGTTCCAGCCATCTGGACAACCCGAGTGTCGTGGTGCTGACGCCTGGCCGCTTCAACAGCGCCTTTTTCGAGCATGCGTTTCTGGCTCGCGAGATGGGCGTTGAACTGGTGGAAGGTGCCGACCTGTTTGTCCGTGATGACCGCGTGTTCATGCGCACCACCGACGGCCCGAAAGCCGTTGACGTGATCTATCGTCGCCTCGATGACGCATTCCTAGATCCGTTGGCTTTCAACCCTGATTCGATGCTGGGCGTCCCGGGGCTGCTGTCGGCCTATCGATCCGGCAACGTGGTGCTGGCCAATGCCATCGGTACCGGCGTCGCGGATGACAAGTCGGTTTACCCCTACGTCACCGACATGATTCGCTTCTATCTGGACGAAGAGCCGATTCTCAAAAACGTGCCGACCTGGCAGTGCCGCAAGCCGGAAGAGCTGTCACATGTGTTGGCCAACCTCGGCGATCTGGTCGTCAAGGAAACCCAGGGCTCCGGTGGCTACGGCATGCTGGTCGGCCCCGCAGCGACCGCCGCCGAGATCGAAGCCTTCCGGGCGCGCCTCAAGGCCAAGCCGCATGCGTACATCGCCCAACCCACCTTGTGCCTGTCGACCTGTCCGACCTTTGTCGAGAACGGCATAGCCCCGCGACATATCGATTTGCGCCCGTTTGTTCTGTCCGGTCGTGAAACCCGCGTTGTGCCTGGCGGGCTTACCCGAGTGGCCTTGCGTGAAGGCTCACTGGTGGTCAATTCGTCACAGGGTGGCGGAACCAAAGACACCTGGGTGGTCGAGGATTAAGGATGCCTGCCAATGTTAAGTAGAACTGCCTCTGATCTTTTCTGGATGTCGCGTTACCTGGAGCGAGCGGAGAACCTCGCCCGCATGCTGGACGTGAGCTATTCGCTGTCGCTGATGCCGCAGGACGGGCGGGGCGACGGGCTGGATGAAATAGCCATGCCGTTGCTGATCACCGGAACGCTGGAAACCTATATCGAGCGTCATGGCGAGCTGCATGCCGAGCGCATGCTGCATTTCTTTGCCCTGGACGCCACCAACCCCGCCAGCATCTACAGCTGCCTGGGCGCAGCGAGGGCCAGTGCGCACGCGGTGCGCGGGCGCATCACCGCAGACATGTGGGAGAACATCAACTCCACCTGGCTGGAGATTCGCGGCATCGCCCAGCAGGGCCTGACCCGCTACGGCATGAGCCGTTTCTGTGAATGGGTCAAGGAGCGTTCGCACCTGTTCCGTGGCGCGACCTACGGCACCATCATGCGTAACGATGCGTTCCGTTTCATCCGTCTGGGCACGTTCATCGAGCGCGCCGACAACACCATGCGCATGCTCGATGCTCGCTATGAAATGCTTGAATTGCGTGGGCCACAGGCCAATGCTGCGGCAGACAACTCGGCGGCCGGTTATTACCAGTGGAGCGCCTTGCTGCGCGCACTGTCCTCGTTCGAGGCTTACACTGAAGTCTATCGGGATGCGCCAGGCGCGCGTCAGGTTGCTGAACTGTTGTTGCTGCGTGCTGACATTCCACGCTCGCTACGCGCGTGCCTGGAAGAGATGGACGTCATTCTGGCCAGCCTGCCGGGCGTCAACGGGCGTCCCGCACAGCGCATGGCGGCCGAGATGGATGCCAGATTGCGCTACACCAGCATCGACGAGATCCTGGCTGAAGGCCTGCACGAGTGGTTGAACGAATTCATTCCGCTGCTGGCCCAACTGGGTGATGCCATTCACACTTCGTACCTGGAGGCTGCATGAGACTTTCGATAAGCCATGAGACCACCTATCACTACGATGACCAGGTGCGCTCGAGTATCCAGTATCTGCGCCTGACGCCTCACGACAGTGAGCGCCAGCAAGTGCTCAGCTGGCAGCTGACGTTGCCACGTCCGGTGCGTGCGCAGATCGATCCCTTTGGCAATATCCTGCACGTCCTGAGCCTGGAAGAGCCGCACGAAGCGATCATCATCGGCGCGCGCGGGCAGGTGGAAATCGACGAAACCCGCGAGGCCGAGCACGAAAGCCAGTCGGCATTACCGTTTTTGCGCGTGACGCGACTGACCGAGCCTGACGAAGCGATTCGCAGTTTTGCGGCGATGGAGTGTCGCAAGCGGGCTGACCGCACAGGGTTGATCGACCTGATGCAGGCGCTCAACCAGCACATGACCTACACCCAGGGCGCGACCGAAGTGGACACCAGTGCCGCGCAGGCCTTCGCCGGACGCTCTGGCGTCTGTCAGGACCATACTCATGCGTTTCTGGCCTGTGCCCGCAGCCTTGGGGTGCCGGCCCGTTATGTTTCCGGTTATCTGTGCAGCGAAGACAGCGAGCATCTGTCCAGCCACGCCTGGGCCGAGGCCTGGATAGACGACGCCTGGTACAGTTTCGATGTCACCAATCAGTTGGCGATCCCCGAGCGCCATTTGAAACTGGCGGTCGGGCTGGACTATCTGGACGCCTGTCCGGTGCGCGGCATGCGGCGCGGCGGCGGATCCGAGCAGATGCACGCCAAGGTCGTGGTGTCGCCCATGACCGGCACGCCGAAAGTGAAAACCCGCGTGCAAGTCCAGACGCAGCATCAGTAACCCGCAGCGGGTCTGCGCATCATGAAATGGCCGGGCTCAACTACCCGGCCATTGTTCATTCGGCAGGGTCGTCGGTGATGTCGTAGAGCGCGTTATGCAGCTCTTCATAGTTGCCGCCATTGATGACGCTGAAGTAGCCCGCAGCCCTGAGCTGTTCCTGAGCCTTGTCGGCCTTGCTGTCCGTGCTGCTGAAAATGACGAACACGGCATTGCGGTCGTTGAGCACCTGTTTCATCTGATTGACCAACCGTCGGTCATCGACGCGTACGGCGTTCAGTACCGTGCCTGCGTCATAGTCGGTCTGGCTACGTACATCCATTGCCAGTTTGCCTTCCTTCAACGCTGCCACGGCCGCAGCCTGATCGACCATCCCCGCGTGTGCTGCGAAGCTGCTGACAAGTGCCCAAACAGCAATCCATTGGCGCATAAACCCACCTCCCTCAGTGCGAATGGAAAGAGTGGCACAGTTGAACATAGTTCGAAAGCGCGTGGATCAGCCAAACAATCGATTCAGGTTAGGCACGATCAATAACAGCGCAGTGGTAAAGAGGATCAATCCCGCCTGACGTACTTTGGAGTGCTTGAACTTGAACATGGCTGACCGCCTTTTGTTGTTATTCCTGAGCGACAGAAGCAGGCCGATCCGCAAAACGGATCATCGACTGCTGGCAAGGTTGCGCATTGAACAGGTGGGTCCGGTCATTCGACCGCTGGCCCGAGCGCTGAAAGGATTTTGCGCGCTTCCTGTTACAGATCTAACCATAGAGCCGAGGTGCCCTGGAGTTTAGAACTGTTGGGAATCTAAAATTGCTTATCTAGAAGCGAAAGCTATTATCGGAAGGGGCGCTGAATCAACAGGCCTTTTCTAGACGCTTCGTCTTTGCCCGTCAGCTTTGCACCGTTCGTCCGGGACAGATTTTTCCTACATGGAATAAACGTCTGAAGCGGGACGGGGCACTGCTTGATTTGCCGAGGCCTTCAAGGCAGGCTCTGCCGGTGCGCTACTGCCTCATTACTGCTTCAGGATCCCTTTTATGTCTTTACGCATCTGTATTCTGGAAACCGACAATCTGCGACCTGAACTGGTCGAGCAATATCATGGGTATGGGCGGATGTTCGAATTACTCTTCGCTCGCCAGCCCATCGCCGCAGAGCTGACGGTTTACAACGTGGTGCAGGGCGACTATCCACCTGCAGACGAGCAGTTCGATGCTTACCTGGTGACCGGCAGCAAGGCCGACTCATTTGGCACCGACCCCTGGATTCAGACCTTGAAGGTCTATCTGCTGGAACTGTATCAGCGCGGCGAAAAACTGCTGGGCATCTGCTTCGGTCACCAGTTGCTGGCCTTGCTGCTGGGCGGCAGGACCGAGCGTGCCGTGCAGGGGTGGGGCGTCGGGATTCACCATTATCAACTGGCCCCCGCCAGGCCGTGGATGACACCGGCGATGGACACGCTCACGCTGCTGATCAGTCATCAGGATCAGGTCACCGCGCTGCCCGAGAACGCCACGGTCATTGCGTCCAGCGAGTTCTGCCCGTTTGCGGCTTACCATATCAATGATCAGGTGCTGTGTTTCCAGGGGCATCCCGAGTTCATTCATGATTTTTCACGCACCTTGCTTGACCTTCGTCAGGAAGCGCTGGGCGAGCAGATTTACAAGCAGGGTGTGGCCAGCCTTGACCACGACCATCATGGCGCGACAGTGGCGGAATGGATGATGCGCTTTGTGGCGCACAAACCGGAAAAACAGTCCGTCTGACCCGGCGCATGGCCCATCGTCATGCGTTCGCCGGACTGTTTGAATGAGGTTGCAGTGGCGGGTTTATAGCCAGCCGGAGCGCTTGAAGCTGGCGAACAGTGCCGTACACCCGCCCAGAATGACGCCCAGCACGATGAAGTAGCCGTATTCCCACTTGAGTTCAGGCATGTTCTCGAAATTCATGCCGTAGATACCGGCAATCGCTGTCGGGAACGCCAGAATCGCTGCCCAACCGGCGAACTTGCGTTGCACGATGCTCTGCCGCGAAGACTCCAGCAGCAGGCCGATTTCGATCGTCTGGCTGGCGATGTCACACAGGTTGCCCAGGTCTTCCATCTGGCGCTTGACGTGAATTTCGACATCGCGAAAGTAGGGGCGCATGTTCTTGTCGATGAACGGAAAACTCAGTCTCTGCAATTCTTCGCCCACTTCCACCATGGGTGCCACGTAGCGACGCATGCGTAACAGGTCGCGGCGCAGGGCATGAATGTGCTGGATGTCGGACTCGCGCAACGAGCCACCGATGACGCTCTGCTCCAGTTGCTCGAGCTCGGCGTGAATGGCTTCGGTCACCGGCTGATAGTTCTCGGTCACGAAGTCCAGAAGCGCGTAGAGCACGAAGTCTTCGCCGTGCTCCAGCAGCAGTGGTCTGGCCTCGCAACGCTGACGCACCAGTCCGTAGGACTTGGAGTGGCCGTTGCGCGAGGTGATGACGTAGCCCTTGCCGGCGAAGATATGGGTTTCGATGAACAGCAGCTTGCCGTTGTCGCGTACGGGGGCGTAAGTCACGATGAACAGTGCATCGCCAAAGGTTTCCAGCTTCGGACGGCTATGCACCTCCAGCGCGTCTTCAAGGGCCAGCTCATGCAGATTGAACTGCTCCTTGAGGCTGGTCAGCTCCGCGTTGGTGGGCTGCTCCAGTCCTATCCAGACGAAGTGATCGGGCTTGGCTGCCCAGGCGGCGCCCTCATCGAGGGTGATATCACGGACTTTTTTACCCTTGCTGTACACCGCTGCTGCAACAACTCGACCCATGGTGCTATCGCTTCTTCAATTTGTCAGTGGCGCAAAAACATGCGCGGTCGCTGATGAGATTGATCAAATGCGTATGAGTTCGCCGATAAACGAAAGCCCGTTGGCGCGGGCTTCGGTCGAGCCTCAGAGCATGTGCTGCCGATCCTGTTCGATCGCTGCCTCCAGCGTGTCGAGCAAGGCCTTTCTGACCTTGAGTTTGGTCTTCCTGTGCGCGCTCATGTTGATCTTCTTCAATTGCCCGGCGACGGCCAGTGCGGTGCTCTGCAGCTCCTCGACGCTGACCACGCGGTCGAGGAAGCCGGCGGCCATCGCTGCTTCAGGGTCGAACATCTCGGCGTTGATCACTGAGCGATTGAACGCCGATTTGCGCAGGCGATCGCGCGCCAGCTCTATACCGGCATGGTGCATGGTCATGCCGATCTGCACTTCGTTCAGACCGATACTGAATGGCCCGGCGACACCGATTCGATAATCGGCGGACAGCAGCAGAAAGGCGCCCTTGGCAACCGCGTGGCCGGGGCAGGCGACGATGATCGGGAAGGGGTGCGACAGCATGCGCCGCGCCAGCGTCGAGCCCTGTGCGACCAGCTCGATCGCGGCCTCGGGGCTGGAGGTCATGACCTTGAGGTCGTAACCGCCCGACAGAATGCCCGGCTGGCCGGTGAGAATAACGATGGCCCGATCCTTTTCGGCCTGGTCCAGCGCGGCGTTGAACGCAACGATCACGTCCGGGGAAATGGCATTGACCTTGCCGTTGTTCAGGGTCAGCGTGGCGACACCGTCGTCCAGATGGTATGAGACCAGATCACTCATGACGTGATTCCTTTATTGAAGTGAGCAGACGTTACTCATCCATAGGGAGCAGGTAAAGCGCTGACTGCCGGGTCACTGAATGGCGTGCCGATCAATGGCGGATTCAGCGCCGACTGCGCTCTGCGTCATGGCTGGATATCGTTGAATCCGCAATATTCTTCCCAGTCCATCCCCAGCGCTTCGGCGACCTGACGGTGTGCTTCCAGACGCATGCTCTGCAACTGTTCGGGCGACTCGGCAATCAGTTCCAGCGCCAGCTCCCAGGTTTCGAGACCCTGGCTCTCGGCCTCATCTTCGAACGCCCACTGCACTTGCTGCTTTTGCTCCTTGGGGCTCAACGCGCTGATCTCATCCTTCAGGGTCGGATGGGTCGCGAGGTATTTCGCCAGCGCGGCCTCGTTCCACTCAAGCGTATTCATGTGGTTTTTCCTCAAACGTTTCGATAGCCAGGCTGTCTCTTGGAATAGCCCGGCAAGACGGCGTGATTGTGAGGGAGGTGGCCTTTGGTGTCAGCACTTGCAAGCGGCTGTCCGCACGAATTTATCGACCACTTGAAGAGGAGCCTGTCGTTATGATCAAAGTCAGCGTGCTGTATGCGTATGAAGAGGGTGCCCGTTTCGACCACGATTACTATCGTGACAAACACATGCCGCTGGTGCAGGAGCTGATGGGCAAGTACTGCAAGGGTTACAGCGTGGACCGAGGCATAGGCGGGGCAACGCCAGGCTCGGACCCTGTGTATATCGGCATGTGCCACATTTATTGTGATTCCATTGAAGACTTTGAAGCCGGCATGGGGCCGCATTCAAAACAGATCAATGCCGATATCATCAACTACACCGACCTGATCCCTGAAATTCAGATCAGCGAAGTGCGCGCCGATGTGAAAAACGCTCTGTAAGTTATCGAGCGCTGTCCTGGAGGGCCGGCCGTTTTTTCGAGGACATTCCACCCGACGGATCGAAACACTGACTGTCGTAATGCGGGCTTTGGCACTGCGAGGGGACGTTCGGGGGAGGCGGGCGGTTTCGCTGGAAAGCCTTGTAGCGCTCGGTCTCGATCACCTGCACCCGAGTGCGACCGCCGACCTTCAGGTATTCGGTCGCTTTGAGGTTGGTCTTGTGAACATAGTCCAACGGCTCGTCGTCCCATCGCATGTATGGCGGCCCCTGGCGTTGCAATGCGCTTTGCGCGCTTTCATCGCAGGGGATGGATGCATAACTCACCTTGCCCTGAGGTGATGTGCATTTGAAGATCTCGCCGTATGTTGCGCCACTGCCCAGCAAAGCGAACATCGACAGCGTTAATGAAAGCCTTTTCATGATGTACTCCCGGCAGACGCAAGCATGGCGCAAGGCTACCATTTGCTCTTTGCCGCTGCCATATCCCATTGCCAGGCCCGTTCGTCAGACACATCGCACGGCTGTGGTCACAGGCTCTCTGACTATCAGGTCCTGAATTTAACAAACGGAGGCGCACATGACCGGCACCCAGCCAGGCAGCAGCAACGGAAACAACAACGATCAGGGTTTCGACGAGAAGTCGCCGGACGCCAAAGACCCGCAGATCGACCCTACCGAGCCTGCAAAGACTCCTGCGACCGAAAAAGGCAGCAAGGATGATTACCCGCCTTACACACCTGACAAGTAACTGACAGATTGCCCTCGGTGAGTACCGGGGGCGATTTATAGCCGAACCTCGCTTTACCCCCTCGTACTACTTGTTGGCATCCAGGTATTCCAGCAGATCTTCCATTCGCTCATCGTTACCCATCCACCAAAGCTTCATGCGAGTGCCGGGGACAACTTCGCTCGGGTCCTTGATATACGTGCGCAACTCTTCACGCGTCCAGACCAGCCCCGAGTTCTTCATCGCGTCGGTGTAAACGTAGCCTTCCTGTTGCCCCGCCTGACGACCAATGATGCCGTTGAGGGGCGGGCCAAATGCGCTGCGTGCAGAAGGGCCGATCTTGTGACAGCCCGAGCAGAGGCGGGTGAAGACTGCTTTCCCGGCCTCTGCATCGCCCGCGCCTTGAGCAAGCGCAGGCAGGGCCAGTGCCAACAGGAGTAATGCGGTTTTTTTCATCGGTCATCCACAGCGCGTTCGGCCTTTTGCTCAAAAGTGGCAAATGTTAGCGCAATTATCGCGGGATCACTTGCTGGCCGGTATCTGGCTCGACAGTTCGTCGAAGTCACGCTTGTAACTCGCCATCTCGGCTGCGCTGACAAAGCTCTGCTCAAGAACCAGTTTCTTCGCTCCGGCTTCGATGGTCTCCAGCTGGTGAAGAAAGCGCTTTTTCTTTCTGGCTTCCATTCGCGTGCCTGCCTCATCGATAGCTGTGCGTAGCTCTGTTGCCCGCTGGTTTACAAAATCCTGGCCTCGGCGGTCAACCGTGAGCCCGTCATTTTCGACATAACCTTCCAGCCCGGTTTTTTTCAAGACCAGCCACAATGCTTGATCCGGGGTAAACGTGCCCTTGAATTTCTTGACCTTTCTGCTGCTGTCCGCGCCCAGATCGACCTTCACCGGGCAGCCGGATCGATGCGCCAGTTGCTGCAAGGCCTCGTCCAGACGTTGCGAAGGCATGTCATACGCCACCGGCGTCATCTGACACGCAGCGAACGCGGGAGCAGCCGCCAGACACGCAACGGCAAGGAGCAGTTTTTTCAGGGTGTTTTTCATGATTGCAGGGTTTCATCCGGGAGGTAGGGCTTGGAAATCGTTTTCTGCATGATGTTCCCTGTCTGCCCGACGCTTGCTTGAGCAGTCGTGTCCCTGATGTCTATTGACCCATGCCAGAGGCTGCATGCTCAAATCGCAGACAAAGAAAAGCCCGCGATGGGGGGTAGCGGGCTTAAGGTCTTGCTGGGAATTGAGTTAACAATAAACCCGCGAACGTGAAAAAAGCGTGAACTGCCGGATACAATTTACAAACAATTCAAATCACGGCTCGCCGTCCCAGTAATCGAGGTTTTCCGTGGTCCGCTGGTTGGCGGTGAACACTCGGGTCCCTTGAACCGAAACCATCGCCTGGTACTTGCCCGAGTCCGGGTATTCACACACTTCGGGTGTTTCCCGGGTGCTGATCGACAGGTATTTCAGCGGCTCCTGCGAGGTGTTGATTATCTGATGAGGATATTCGGAGCCAGCCGGGATAAACACGATGTCACCCGTTCTGATCGGCAGCATCTCGCCCGCAACACGCAAACTGCCTTCACCCTCGACGATCACGAACATCTCTTCCTGCACATGATGAAAATGATAAGGGCAGGAGCGCTTGCCCGGCGCCACGACATCAATCGAGGCCCCCAGCTTTTGCGCGGCCGTGCCTGTGCCCAGGCGGGCTGCCGAGCTTTCATAGAGCGGTTCACGAACTTCATGTTCGAGGTGAGCCTCATTGAAATTGCGAATCAGACGAGACGCCAGTTCACGTGCGCGTTCATTCATGTCGGTCGACGCTCGATGAGTTCAGAAGAGGGTACTTTAGACCAGAGCGCGTGAGGTGTTGCAGGCAGTTACCTCGATCAGGAAAAAACAGCCCCAGGCAGCCGCCACAAAAAGCCCGCCGCGCCGCATGCATCCGTTGCGCAACTCGGAAACCTATTCACCTGAAACTCGTCTACACTTCAAATCACGATTTGGCCCTTACCAGAGGACGCACCATGTTTTCAAAACCCGACATTCAGCGCGTTCTTGAGACAGCTTTTCTGCCTTCCAGGTGCGAGTGCGTTGTAGCGCCGAATGAAACCTTCTCGGTGAAGCTTCTCCACCCCGAGTCAGGTGATATCCAGCTGTATGTAAAGGGGCTGTCCCTGTCCGAGGTAGACAGCAGCCGATCCATCGCGCGTCTGGTGCTTTCGCTGAGAGAGCAGAGGGATCTGATGGGGCTGATGGATTTGTCCATGAGGCGGTTGGCGTAGGGACTGGGATCGGATTTTGATTGGGATTATTTGATTGCTTTCAGAAAGTCCTATCGCTGCCAGGCTTATCGTGTGTATTCGCTCATGCGGCGTCTGACAGCCGATTTTTGATATGTCAGAAACCATAAAGCCCTTAATTGCTCTCAGAATTCAGAGGCTTTGCGTTTATCTACATGGCGGTGACGGAGGGTTTCTCAAGTAGCCGTCAATGGCGTGGTGCGATACCGGAGCGTCTACCCTCGCGATTCCATCACCAAGACAATGACTTGATGCTTTCCCGAGAAACGAACCTTGAGTTGGGCCTGAGGTTGATTCCCTCTCGTAAGGAAAGCTGCGGTGCTCGCGGTTTGAATACACAACACTGTGCACAACTACCGGCGCCCGATGACAGGAGTCGCATTTGCACATGGATCGTCAAAAATGATGGGAACCGCAATCACGGTGCCAGCAAGTCATGTCCCACCTTTACCTCAGTTCGTACAGCCGCAGAGGCGTTGCCATTGAGTGAACTACGCTGGGAGAGGTTCGAAAAGCTCACCCGCATGGATTTAGAAAAGGCCTGTGCGGCGTTCTTCGCCGGAGGCTGGTTGGCGAGGATTGATATGTTCTACATCGCCTTTGCAATATCGACTGGATTGCGTCGGGTCGCAGGCGTCTCCGCTTGGGCTTGAATTTGCCGGCGGCAACCGACCGCTATCGGACGCTCCTAGGTGCTGGTCGGTGGAGGTTGCTAACGAAGGTTGGTTTGGGTTGCTATTATAGCTACTATTTAACCTAGGCGGTCAAACCTTGTAGGTAAGAACCGCTTTATGGCAGAGATTGCGCGCCAACATTGTTTAGGGTTCCATTTATGGAAAACTATATTTTTCTCTTTCAGGGGATTGCATTAAAATGACAGAACGCAACATGCCAGAACTGATTCGACAGTATCGGGAATTAAAACCGAAGGTTGAACGTTTGAGAGGTAATTTGGTTGCCGCCTTGGAAGACATGATTGCTCAAAAAAATGTGCCTATATTCACAATCGAATCCAGAATCAAGGATGAAAATTCCCTTCTCGAAAAAATCTCAAGAAAGGGCTATGAGGCACAGATTGAAAATATCGACGACCTATGCGGAATTCGAGTGATCTGTTACTATCAAACCGATATTGTCATAACTTGCAAATTGATCGACGATGAATTTGATATAGTTTCCAAAGAAGATAAGCAAGATGAGTTAGACGACAATCAATTTGGCTATAGATCATTTCACCATGTCGTAAAATTAAAAAGTGAGTGGTTGACACACCCGGCCGCCAGAGGCCTCGACGGATTGAAGGCCGAAATTCAGGTCCGTACTATGCTTATGCATACTTGGTCCGCTATCAGCCATAAGTTGCTTTACAAAAGAGCATCTGACGTGCCGCCGCAGCTACGCCGAAAGCTTAACCGACTTAGCGCACTGATTGAATTAGCGGACGAACAATTTGATGCTATAAAAGACATGAAAATCGAGTACAAAAACGATTTTTCTAGATCGAACCAAGACTTCAGTAATCTAGATGAGCTTAATTCAGACAGTTTGCTAGCTCTACGTGATAGGTACTTTAATAAACGAAACTACAATGATGAGGATATACCTAGCTTACTCGAAGATATTCGGGAGGCAGGCTTTACCCTCAAAGAACTAATTGAAAATATTGAACATGCAATTCCTATTTTGAATGGCATGGAAGTTGAAGAGGCTGATTGCGCTGACAGCGAACTGCCGATGTGGGGGTTCTCAGGTGTGATCAGAACAATTCTAGATCTCACAAGCGATGATTTCTATCACAGCAGAGAACACACGTTGCCTGATTACGTTAGAGCCTCTAGAGATAAATATCGACAGGTCTTGAATTCGCAAATTTAGACGAGTATTAGACTGATATTTGAGCGATCCCGCAATGCAAAAACCATACTTAAACACGGACGTGATTTTACAAAAAATGTATTTATAGACTAATACTCTAGAGCCAAAGAAATGGCAGCGGATGTTGTCTTGTACCCCACCTCAAGCGCATCTTGAAACTGGATCGCTTGCGACTACGAGGGATGAGTTCACGTTAGCGGCTGCGGTACAGAACCTGCGCCGACTGGCCAGATCCTCCCACAGGATAGTACGCCTGCTTCAAGCAAAAACCCTTAAATCAACCCTCTGACAAAAGCAGCAACGGTCAACGAAGTACCGAAAAGCCACTTAACAGTGGTGAATAGATTCTTTGATAGGGCCAGCTCAACGTCAGGTTTCCTGAGAAATCGACCTTTTCAACAGAGTCGGCTAAAGCGGTCAGATAGAATATCTACGAAACCATGAGGGATTACATGAAGCATTGGTCCGACGCATTATGAACTTCAATGCGTTAGCAGTTACTTATATATTCAGGTGCGGAAGGTTAAGTGGCTTCGCTCTCAAGCTTTGAGAGCTCAAGATCGTCGCAATTCTCTCATTATGCGTATCCGGAAAGTAGATTTCCCCAGACGATCTTGTGATAGCGGTATACAGCAATGATAGCTTTTTTGACAGCTCGGTTTTACTTCTCAGATCAGAAAAATAGTATAAGTCCTCAGAAATTGCCATTCTCGGAAACTCGTAGTTTTTCACTGTAAATACTGTGGCCAACAACGGACGTGACGGTTTTCCATCAGCGAGCTCAGCCAATTTTGCGCATTGGTAAAGCCCGGAAACACCAAATTTGGTACCCACAACTTCGAGCCATTGCTCAACCCTGAGAAAGGCGTCGTTCCACTTCATTTCCGAATGCAATTGTTCCCAGCTTCCGAAGCGAGCAATCGCCCCGTGACTCGGACGCTTGTCATGCATATATAAATAAAGGCATCCCTCTAGGAATGGTTCGAACTGATTGGTCCAGTCAATGACCGCTGCACCTTGGCTCGAATTACGATTGCGAATTAACCAGTCGAAAATACCCCATTCATCGGCCACCAGAATTACCGAGGGTTCAGGAGGGAATGAGTCCGCTCGATAGTCAGCCACCACTGTGTCTTTCGCCTTATCAGCTACAAACGGTAGTGCGCTTGCGTCTGGGAAATCAGCTAAAAGTGGGTTTATATAGTCGGCCAATGCTGGGCCTGCTCGTAACGAGATAGCCATTTCGCGATGGCGGATCCTCGCGTTATGGGTTATGTATCGCCCTTGCAGATTTTGGAACTGGTCCCCCAAAGTAATTACAGTTTGAGGCGACCTGTCGAGGATATCGACCATTGGCTCGCTCAAGTCATGGCCTTCGTCAACAATTACTGTATCGATAGATTCAGGTAAATTAAGCTTTGATAAAGCCAATTGTTTAACTCGGTGGTAGCCACGCACCGGAAGTGGATCTTCCTCTTCCTCAAAGCTTGTCATCTTGAACCAAAGCTTTCCTGCCACGGCCGCTAATATTTCTTGTTCCGAAGTCGAGAGCCAGCGGACCTGATCGTAGGGTATATGACTGATAGTGATCCGGGCATCGTTTGAAAAGCAAAACTTGGCGATAACCGACCAGCAAAGAGCCGCCACACGGGCAGCATTACGATTACCGATTGAGCTGATCCCTGCCTTTTCTGCGAGCGCTGAATAAGAGAGTGGCAATCTCGAAATCGCCTTCAACCTCTTCTCAAGAGCCTTGTTCCCACCCGACAGAAGTCTGGTAGCCATCCACCTGAATGTTACCGCCCAGACGTGATCCTCGGAAAATCGAGCTCGTATGGGTTTTAGCTTCGCTTCCACATCGGCGAGGAATAGGATTCTACGCTCAGGCATAAGAGCCAGTATCTCATTCAGCACAAAGGATTTCCCGGTGCCCGCGTGAGCTTGGGCATCGATGGAATCCTCCATATTTGCCCTAATGTTCTGAACCAACCGAAGCTGGTGATCGCTTAGCTTTACTACCAAACCGCTGGCGCGAACATGCTCATATTTGATAGCACCTAATGAAGCTGTATGTTGCTTCGCATAATCGAAATTCCAGGTGCCATCGGGATGAATGTACTGACGGCGAGCAACCGATTCTTTGTCCATCAGACTGATCTCGACTGCCAATGCTTGGAGAAGCCCCACTTCAAAATCGACTAGGCTGTATGCCCCGGCCAAAGCCGATCTCAGCTTATCGGAGTGATGAGTCAGCAGATTTGCAAACACTCTCTCCATCTCCAGAGGCGAGCGGACGGGCAGCTTAGGCAGCTGGAGCACGTAGAGAATCGCAGCTACCTCATAGCGAGACAGACGAACCACATCCAGAGAAAACCCGCTTGAAAGCGCAGCGCTGAGATTTTCACTGAGAGGCAGGTACCAGCGAGGTTTCTTCATGAAAATCATATCTCCCAAAAATTTAGCGCCGGACTTACCAGAGCTTTAGGCTAACCTAAGCGGCGTGCGATATAGCAATAATCTACTCAAGCTATGCTTTCGGAGCTGGATGATTGCTCATCATTCGCTCAAACGGACCTATTATATCCGGGTCACCTGAATGTTTCGGTGCGATTGCTCCAGAAAAGACGGTGCAAGGTATTGCGTAAAATTTCACGACGTTCGTATGCTGATAGGGCCGCATGGATGAGCACAAGCGGCCTAAGCTGGAGCTTTCCTCTCACACCCGATTACTGCCTTTCCTGAAGTGCTGCAAACGATCCATAGCAGCCCTTCGTGATGCCCTAACCACAGCTACACTTAGGGAGTTTTTTATGCAAGAGGACGTAGAGTAAGCAGCTTGCTTGAATATATGGGAACCGGCCATCGCTTGGCCGTTAAGCAGCAGTAACAATCGAACCTTCTAGGGCCGGTCTCCGGGCGGCCTTTGATCATTCAACCGCATTCAAACGGCGGGTAGCTTTTCAATTGGAAACGACATGGACGTTTACTACGTTGGTACCGATAAAGCCAAACGCACTGCGCTGCTCGCTTCTGATGCAGACGTAATCCTATTGCTATTTGACCGCTGGGACGATTTCAACTTCAAGACGACCTTCCCGACGTATTGTCGGATTAGCGGTCAGGTCGTCGAGCTATGCCCTATCCGAATTCTTTTTGATGAACAAAAGGTTTCCTTTAGCTTTCTCGATGAGCTTGTGGCTAACGGTTGGGATGGGAAATTTCCCGTACAGGGCGTGCACTATATCTCCACACCCCATTCGCTCACTTTTTACGAACAGATTGATGGGCATCTTGATTTGAGGACTGCCGCTGAGGTTGCTCAGGTTCTGTGCGACGCCAGCTTCATGGTCCACATCGCTGCTGACCCTGATAGCCTGAGGTTGACCCAAAGCGAAGGTTTCTCCAACTCACTACAGCGTGAGCGGGCTTCGGTAGCTGCCTTTTTGGATGGATGGCGTTTCTTCCAGCAGCTCGGAATTAGCATTGGCAACTTGGTGTTCAACTTCAAAGACACCGAGGGCGTCGTACAGCCTCTGCAGCTCAATTTCGGTGCGAATAGCCCGCTACCGCATGACATCAATGTGCTGATAGGGCCAAATGGTGTAGGCAAATCTCAAACCCTAATTCAACTGGTGAGATCTTGGCTCAAACTCAATCCGACCGAAAAGGAGGACGTGGGCTTTCAAGAAGCGGTCAATATCAATCATGTTGTCGTAGTATCTTACAGCCCTTTCGAATTGTTTCCGATGAGTAGTGAGGGGGATCGCCACTATGACCCTGGGGAGCGATCTGACCAGGGGGTATATCAGTACTTTGGCCTCAGAGCCTTCTACCCCATTACCGATGAGTTAGGCCAGGAGCGTCACGGCATAAGGCTCTCACGAGATTGGCCGCGTCGAAATGCGGCTTACTCACTCATACAATGCGTGGCTGATGACCAGCGTTATGGAGCGATCAAGACTTGGTCAGCGAAGATCAAGACACTCAAAGACGTTCTGCAAGACGCCATAGAATTTGATGAGATTGCCCTTGGGATGACCGGCCACTTCGAGGAGGACGCGTTTTTTGAAGAGCCCACTTGGGTTTCAAGTTTAATTGAGGTCGAGCCACAGGAAGGTGAAGCCAACTTGCCTGAGGTCTACCTGCTTGTGGTTCCAACTGAAGTGCATGCGTTAAGAGTCGATGGTATGAAAAAGTACGTGCATGATCGCTCCGGCATCGTATTCATAAAGGATGGCCAGCCTGTACAACTCAGCTCCGGTCAGCGACTTTTTTCATACATTGTCGCCAACATTCTTGGGGCAATGCGCCGCAACAGCTTGATCGTGATAGATGAGCCTGAGCTTTTCCTGCATCCGACACTAGAGATTGCATTCATAGGTATGCTTAAACAGCTCTTGGCCAGCTATGCCTCGAAAGCCCTGCTCGCGACGCATTCTCTTGTTACTGTCCGAGAACTTCCAAGACACTGTGTGCACGTGTACGAGCGCACGCCCGACGGAGTGTTCATAAATCATCCGCCGTTTGAAACTTTTGGCGGTGACATTCAGCGAATCTCCTCTTACGTTTTCGGCGATAAGTCAGTCTCAAAACCATTCGAGGAATGGCTAAAAGTCAAGTTGCTGGATTACGGATCTGCTGACGCTTTGATAAATGCGCTTGGGGATAATATCAACGAAGAAATGCTGATCCAGATTCACGCGATGGCGGAGGGTAAATGGTGATACGTCTGGACTTACCGCATTTTCATCTAAGTGAACTTGAGATTGTCGATCAACTGGTGCTGGAGCGACAAAATGGCATCAATCGACTCTATTTCACCTCCATCCACGCAGAGTGGCGCGCGCGCGTGGGCCTTTACGTTGCTGTGAATGGAAACCCTGAGGCTATAGCGCCTTGGCCTGACTTGAGGGCTAAAGGGGTAGGAGACAGGTTCAGGAATCTCTATCTTTCACCTGGAGCTGAGTCAGTTCAAAAGCCCATTCTGGATGCGCTAAGACGGCGTACATTAACGTATTGCCCTGCATGTGGAGAGGATGGAACACCAAACACTTTGGATCACTACCTACCCAAAGATACCTACCCAGAGTTTGCTGTCTGTCCCGTGAACCTGTTCCCGATGTGTGATATCTGTCAGGGAGCCAAAGGGACAAAGCTGCTGAGCACTGACAATGAGCGATTGTTTTTGCACCCCTACTTTGATGCGTTCATTGATACTCAGCTTGTCGAGTTGACCATTGACGGCCCATACAATGCACCGGAAGCAATATACCTTAGGGCGGCGGCCGGCCTATCTGACGCCAGCCGTTTTTTGATAGAGAGACACTTGCGAGAGTTGAGCATCCCGTCGCGTTACTCCCGTTACTTTTCCGAAGCTTATCTTCGTCTTTTGCGGCATATACAACTTATGAGAAGTAAGGGGTCCGACATCTGCTCAAGGCTTGAGGACTTCAGAGACATGGAAGCATTGAAGTCCGTGAATGCTTGGGGGCACATTTTCTATGATGGAGTCCTGCGCGACAACGCCCTGGTAGATTATTTATTAAACAGTCCGGACCTTCCTCAAGTATAGGTTTTCTATGGAAGGTGAATCACCCTGAATCTTTTGCACTCGATGACCGCTTCTGGCCGATAGCAGCTCAATCACAGCGGGCAGCCACCGACCCAAGGCGGCCATGTCTTGGGTCTCTAATGGCTCAGGTGCTGATGATGGATAGGGCAGGCCAAATAGCTGCTCAGCTTTTTGATCAAATACGGTCAAGACAAAGCGCCTTTTTTCTACCTGGATTTTTGCTGTTAGTCTAACGACGAGGTTGAAAGAATCGTCGATTCCGTGTCGTTGATGCCACAGATTACCAATCCGTACACGATCCGTCCGCGTCTGATAGTGATGGCCTTCCGGCTGATTGCTTTCTCGTTTTACAGCTTCCCTTAAGCCTCCCCGCGCAAGATAAATATGCAAATACCCGGAGTGTCAGGAGCCTGGTGCAAAGCCGAAATGATAGCTCATTCCCAGCCCGTTCAAACCCGACTGAACTGTGAAGCCCTCCCGAGGCCTGAATTTAACCCCCCTTAAGGAGCCAGCCCCATGAACAGCGATCAACTCAATCAATACGACGCCGAGCGCCTTCACCAGCGAGTAGCGGCCGAACTGGGCATTACGGCCGAAGAGCTGACCACCTGGATGATCAACGATATCGAACGCGTGACCGAAGGCGGCAAGGACGTTGGGCACATGGTGGTCTTTCGCGAGTCGACCCCTGCGGAGGTTCTCGACAAGGTTCAGCACAAGCAAAGCCATTTCACGGCCATGACCGGTGTGATCGATCTGAGCTAAGTGCAGCGGGCTTTGATGTTCAAAGCCCGCAGACTCAATAGCCTGTCCCGGTGCCTGCGCCTGTCACGATCGCAATCCCGGAACTGGTCCCCAGGCGTGTTGCGCCGGCTTCAATCATCGCTCTGGCCGTGGCTACGTCACGCACCCCGCCAGACGCCTTGACGCCGATGTCAGGCCCTACCACACGGCGCATCAGCGCCACATCCTCGAGCGTTGCGCCACTGCGGCTGAAGCCGGTGGAGGTCTTGACGAATGCCACGCCCAGCTCGCGGCAGATCTCGCAGGCGCGGACCTTCTGCGCTTCATCGAGCAGGCAGGTTTCCAGGATCACTTTGAGCGGCACCTTGCCACAGGCTTGCAGCACTGCGGCGATATCGTCGCGGACCTCATCCAACAGGCCGTCCTTGAGCCAGCCGATGTTCAGCACCATGTCGATTTCCTGAGCGCCGGCAGCGATCGTCAGGGCTGCTTCCGACGCCTTGCTGGCACTCAGCCCGGCGCCCAGCGGAAAGCCCACCACCGCACAGACCTTCACGGCAGAGCCCGCCAGTTGTCGAGCGGTAAAAGGCACCTGGCCGGAGTTCACGCATACCGAGTAGAAACCGTGCTCCCGGGCTTCGGCGCAAAGTGTTGCAATCTGCTCTCGGCTGGCATCCGCCGCCAACAAGGTGTGATCGATGGTCTGGGCCAGTGCAGCGGGTTCGAGTGAATTCATCAAGGGATTCCTGTCATCAGTAAAAACACTTGGGTGGATACCCATAAGTTAAAAAATTAACACTTGGTGTTACTCTAGCGACACCTCCAACGGATTGCCGGGATGCCCATGGACGTCAAGAAAAACGACCGCATCAAACAGATTCAACAGGCCCTGCAAGATCAGAAAGCCATCCATCTGCGGGAGATGGCGGCGCTGCTCGATGTGTCCGAAATGACCTTGCGCCGTGACCTCAGCCGGCACCCCGAGCAGTTACGGCTGCTGGGCGGCTACATCACCCGCGCCCATGATGATCCTGAACCGGGGGATTACCGGGTCAGCGAGCAGGACACCCGTCATGTCGAGGAGAAGCGCCGCATCGGCAAGCTGGCCGCCACCTTCATCCGGCCTGGCGACACGGTGTTTTTCGACTGTGGCACGACGATCCCCTTCGTGGTCGATTTCATCCCCGACGAGCTGGAGTTCACCGCGGTGTGCAACTCGCTCAACGTGCTGCTCAAGCTGCAACAGAAACCCAACTGCAGCATCGTCCTGTGCGGCGGCATGTTCCACCGCAAGAACCAGGTGTTCGAGAGCCATGCCGAAACCAGCATCCTCGATGGCGTGCGCCTGACCTGGGCCTTTGTCTCGGCGGCCGGGGTCAGCCTGGACTGCGGTGTCACCTGCTTCAACTTCCACGAAGTGGAGGTCAAGCAGAAGGTCATGCGCCAGGCCCGGCAAAGCCTGCTGCTGGCCGATCACTCTAAATTCGACGCCGTACGCACTGCGCACTTCGGTGCCTTGAGCGATTTCCATTGCGTGGTCAGCGACAAGAAAATCCCGCGTAGCTACCGCGAGGCCATCGAGGCTGGCGGGGCGCAGCTTGTAATCTAGAAGCATCACGGTTGCAGCGCCCGGCGTTCGGCTGCGTTCAGGTAACCGGTGGTCAGGCTGAACTCGGCGCTGGCACCGGGCGCGAGGCTGCGCACGTTGCCTTTGGCGAGTTCGGCGCGGTAGCCCTCCGGTTCACAGGTGGCCGGCAAGATGAAGGCCGCCACCTGCTGATCGGTGTTATGCAGGATCCAGCGCGCGGCATGTTCAAATTGCAGGGGGCTGTAGCGGGTGTAGAACGCCGCGCCGTCGGGATGATCAAGGAAGAAGTGCGCCTGCCCCTGAGCGTCGCTGCGCACGTCGTCGAAGAAGCAGACGATTTCCGGGTCATACAGCGCGGGCGAGTCGAGCACCTTGAGGCGGGTCGAGTCCTCGCTCAGTTCTGCTATATAGGCGCTCCAGGTCGGCGTCGGCCGCACATGGGCCGGCACGCTGGCACGCACCCGTGTGCGCTCGCAGCCCAAGGGCTGGGTGAGGCGGGCGCCGTCGACGTAGGCGTAGTTCATGTGCGCCATGTACATCAGGTCCATGGGCTTGCCGGCCATATTGACCACCTGCATGCCGATCTCGAACAGCCCGCTGGCCGGGCGCAGGGTCACGCTCGGACTGGCCCGGTAATGGTCGCCGAAGCCCTGCACGTATTCGCAGGTGCCGCCGAGGCGCAGATAAGCGCCGTGCTCGTCTTCACCTGCCTGCAGCCAGGCATCGTCCATCGGTGCGCAGGGCATTTCGCCGTGCAGCGCATGGTCATCCTCGGGCCCCGGGCAACCGTTGCGCAGCAGGCCGCTGTGAAACATGAAACAGCCGTAGGTGCCGATCACACTGGCACTGGGCCGCGGCTGGGTGAACATATTGAGCATGGTCAAATCAACGCCGTCGAATTCGGCCGACCAGATCATTTGCCCCTGCCAGGGCAGGATCACCAGCTTGCCGCGGCTGTTTTCCAGTGAAAGCGCCTTGACCCCGCTGGGGTAGGTCCAGGCACGCACGCTGAAATTCGCGGATTCGAGCAGCAGCCGGCTGGTCTGGTCCCAGAGCTGAGGGTAGAGCGGCAGGCGCAACGTTTCGCCACTCATTGCGCCACCGCCGTGGCCGAGCCACCCAGCACCGGTTGCGGCTGACGTATGCAGTACACTGCGTACATCACGATGGCCACGAAGCACAGCAGCGGCACGCTATAGGCAATCTGCATGTTGCCGCCATTGGCGTCGCTGAGCAGGCCTTGGAAAATCGGCATCACGCCACCGCCGACGATGCTCATCACCAGCAACGAGCCGCCAACACCGGTGTCCTCGCCGAGCCCGTCAATGGTCAGACCATAGATGGTCGGCCAGCAAGGCCCGAGAAACACACTGACCCCTACGGCGGCATACACCGCAGTGATATTCGGCACCAGGATGGTGTAGGCCAGCAGCGCGATGCACAGCACGCCATACACCGCGAGAACTTTGGCCGGATGCATTTTGCGCATCAGCAGGTTGGCGATCATCTTGCCGATGAAATAGGCGGCAAAGGTGGTCAGCAGGAACCACGAGGCACTGCGCTCGTTCATGCCGCCCATTTGCATGGCTAGGCGAATAGTAAAGCTCCACACCCCGACCTGCGCGCCCACGTAGAGGAACTGCGCCAGTACGCCGAAGCAGAAGCGCGGATTGCGCCGCAGGCGGCCGAGGCTCTGGCCGATACTCGCCCGCGGTTCGCTGACGGTGCCGTTGCCCTTGCACGCGGGGAAGCGGGTGATGGCGATCAGGATGAACATCAATATGAGTACCGCGATCATCCATTTGTACGGCAGCAGGGTCGACTGGATCATTTGCAATTGCTGCGCCGCTGCCTCACTGGCGCTCATCTGGGCCAGCTGTTCGCTGGTGGCGTCGGTGTCCTTGAACATTACGAAGCTGCCGACGTACACCCCGGTCATGGCGCCGAACGGGTGGAAGGTCTGCGAGATGTTCAGGCGCCGTGTGCCGGTTTCCCGCGGCCCCATCAGTGTCGAATAGGTGTTGCACGCGGTCTCGAGAAACGACAGGCCGGCGGCGATGACGAACAGTGCCATCAGGAACATGCCGTACTTGGCGGTCGACGCCGCCGGAAAGAACAGGGCACAGCCGAACAGGTACAGCATCAGGCCGATGAGGATGGTGGTCTTGTAGCTGAAGCGGCGCACCACCAGTGCCGCCGGAATGGCGACGAAAAAGTAGCCCAGATAGAACGCCGACTGGACAAAAGCGGTCTGGAAGTCGCTGAGCAGGAAGGCCTTCTTGAAGTGCGCGATGAGTACATCGTTCATGCTCGCGGCCGCCGCCCACAGGGCGAAGATGCTGCAGAGCAGGATGAAGGCGAACCACGGCGTGCGGTTCAGGTAGAACCCGTCCGGGGTTTGTTGCAGCGCAGGCTTATTCATTATTGTTCTCCGCGAGATGCTGGTGAGTGTCAGTTGGCCGATGCATCGAGGAAGCGCGCAAACGTCGGCGCATCGGGGTAAGAAGATTGCGTGCCGAGGCCGGTGACCGAACAGGCGGAGTAGGCCACCGCCTGCTGCATGGCCTGGCGAATATTGCCGTCCTGACTCCAGTGCCGGGCGAAGCAGCCAATGAAGGCGTCACCTGCACCCGTGGTGTCGCGCGCCTGAACCTTGACCCCTGGTGCCTGCCATTCGCCTTCGGCGCCGACGTACAGCGCCCCTTGTTCGCCCAGGGTGACGATGACGTGGCGTACACCCAGCGTGACCAATTGCCGTGCCGCCTGAGCCGCCTCTTCGGCGCACGTCACCGGCTGGCCGCTGATCAGTGCCAGCTCGCTTTCGTTGGGGATCAGGAAGTCCAGTTGCGCCAGGTGCTCGCGGCTCAGGCCGTTCAAGGCCGGTGCCGGATTGAGCAGCACCGGGATGGCATGCCGGTGAGCGAAGGCGATGGCGTGGTAAACGGTCGCCAACTCGACTTCCAGTTGCAGCACAATCAACGCGCAATCGCGCAGCTGCGCCTCGGCGCGGTCGATATCAGTCGGGCTCAGGTGGGCATTGGCGCCTTTGACGATGAGAATGCTGTTGTGGGAGTTCTCCTGAACGAAGATCGGCGCCACGCCGCTCGACACGCCCGGCACCCGTTCAACGAAGCGCGTATCAATACCCAGTCGCTGAAAGTTGGCCAAAGTGGTATCGGCGAAAGCATCGTCGCCGACCTTGCTGAGCATCAGCACGTCGGCACCCAGCAGCGCAGCGGCGGCGGCCTGATTGGCCCCCTTGCCACCGCACCCCATGGCAAAACGCGGTGCTTCGAGCGTTTCGCCCTGGGCAGGCATGCGTTCGATGTAAGTAATCAGGTCGACCATGTTGCTGCCGATGACTGCAATCTTGCTCATTGTTATTTTGACCTCAACAGCGCCGACGGAAGCTTCGGCGGCCTTTATTTATGTTATTTAAATAACATTTTCTGTGAGGATTCAATCTTTATTTTTTGATGTGAGCGTGCGCTATCAAAACGCCTGCAGGGCGTTTGGGTGGCCGTTCCGGATCGGAGAAAGGAGGGGGGGCGCGTGTGAGGCCTGCTGCTAAGCAATAGATCCCACGACCATTTTTTCAGACCCCGGAAACCACAAAACCCCTGAATTCGTTGAAGAGTTCAGGGGTTTTGTGTGTTTCAAATATGGCGGTGAAGGAGGGATTCGAACCCTCGATACAATTTCTTGTATACACACTTTCCAGGCGTGCTCCTTAAGCCACTCGGACACCTCACCGTATCTCGACGACAACGTTGTGTCTGTCGAGGCGCGCTAATGTAGTCGAAACCTTTTCCTAACGCAAAACTTTTTTTCAGATTTTTCATGCGCTTAAGCAAATAAACGACGATTCGCCAGTCAAAGGCCTTTGTAGCGGATGCGGCCCTTGGGCAAAGGGCCGCATGTGGTGGAGGCTTCAGGCGCTAAAGCCGCCATCGATGGTCAGGCTGGCACCGGTGATGTAGCTCGCTTCCGGCCCAGCGAGGTAGGCAACGAAGCTGGCGATTTCTTCGCTGGTGCCATAGCGGGGCAGGGCCATCAGTGCTTTCAGGGTTTCGGCGAATTCGCCCTGCGCCGGGTTCATGTCGGTGTCCACCGGGCCGGGCTGGACGTTGTTGACGGTGATGCCCTGCGGGCCGAGGTCGCGGGCCATGCCTTTGGTCAGGCCGATCAGCGCCGACTTGCTCATGGCGTACGTGGCGCCGCCCGCAAAGGGCATGCGATCGGCGTTGGTGCTGCCGATGTTGATGATGCGGCCGCCTTCTTCCATGTGCCGAGCGGCTTCCTGGCTGGCGATGAACACGCTGCGCACGTTGATTGCCAGGGTTTTGTCGAAGTCCTGCATGCTGAATTCATTGAGCGGCGCAATGGCCAGAATGCCGGCGTTGTTGACCAGGATATCCAGCCTGCCAAGGGTCTCGGCAGTGGTCTGTACGGCCTGGCGGATGGCTTTTTCGTCGGCGCTGTCTGCGCGAATGGCCAGGGCCCGGCCGCCGTTGGCGACGATGCTGTCCTGAATCTCCAGAGCGTTGACCTCGGAGCTGACGTAGGTAAACGCCACGGCAGCGCCTTCTTTGGCCAGGCGCTGGACGATGGCCGCGCCGATACCGCGTGAGCCGCCCTGCACGAGCGCTACTTTGCCGGCGAGTTTAAGGTGTTCGATCATGATGTTCTCCTTGGGGGCAGGTCTCGGACAGGCCTGAGCCTATCGACGATTGCGACCAGAATAGACCTTGATTGCGATAGTCTTGCTGAACCAAAAGTTCGGACTGATTCAACATGGATATTCAAGGCAACAGCGCGCTGATCCTGATCGACATGCAGCAGGGCATCAATCACCCCAAGCTGGGGCGGCGTAACAATCTGCAGGCCGAGGCGAATATCGGCGCGCTGCTGAGTGCCTGGCGACAATCCGGGCGTCCGGTGATCCACGTCCGGCATTTCTCGACGTCGCCGCAATCAGTGTTCTGGCCGGAGCAGTCGGGGGTCGAGTACCAGCCAGCGTTCTTGCCGCACGCCGATGAGCGGGAATTGAGCAAGCAGGTGCCTGACGCGTTTTGCGGATCGTTTCTGGAGATGTGGTTACGTTCGGACGGGATCGGGCAGGTGGTGATTGTCGGCGTGATCACCAACAATTCGGTCGAGTCCACCGCACGCAGTGGCGGCAATCTGGGGTTTGATGTGCTGGTCGCGCACGATGCCTGCTTTACCTTCGATCAACAGGACTTTTTCGGCACGCCGCGCAGTGCCGAGGACGTGCATGCAATGTCGCTGGCCAACCTGCACGGTGAATACGCGACGGTCCTGTCCACGGCGCAGATCCTTCAGCATATTGCTGTCGAATAAGCGCCGGACGGGTTTACTTGCGGGTTTTCTTCGGGGCTGCGGGAAGCGGGGCGAACAGTGCCTGCAAATCTTCGTCGCGCAATTTCCAGTCGCCGCTGGTGCGACCGTCAAGCACACCCGAGGCCAGCGCTGATTTTTCCCGTTGCAGGCGCTGGATTTTCTCTTCCACGGTGCCGCGCGCGATCATCTTGTAGACGAACACCGGCTTGTCCTGGCCGATACGGTAGGCGCGGTCGGTCGCCTGATTTTCCGCTGCCGGGTTCCACCACGGGTCGTAGTGGATCACCGTATCGGCGGCGGTCAGGTTGAGGCCGGTGCCGCCTGCTTTGAGGCTGATCAGGAAGATCGGCAGCTTGCCACTCTGGAAATCATGGATCGGCGTGCGGCGATCGCGGGTCGACCCGGTCAGCAGGGCGTAGGCGATACCGCGTTGCTTGAGCTCTTCCTCGATCAGGCTGAGCATCGAAGTGAACTGCGAGAACAACAGAATCTTGCGACCTTCGGCCAGCAGTTCTTCGAACATCTCCATCAGGCTGTTGAGCTTGCCCGAGGTGCCCTGTTTGCTGTTGACCGGCATGTCCTGATTGACCAGGCGCAGGTCGCAGCACACCTGACGCAGCTTGAGCAGTGCTTCGAGAATGATGATCTGGCTGCGTGCCACGCCTTTGCGGGTGATTTCGTCCCTGACCTTTTTATCCATCGCCAGGCGCACGGTTTCGTACACATCGCGCTGCGCGTCGTTGAGGTCGACCCAGTGGATGATCTCGGTCTTGGGTGGCAGTTCGGTCGCGACCTGTTCCTTGGTGCGACGCAGCAGGAACGGCTTGATGCGCGCATTGAGGTGATGCAAGCGGTCCTGGTTGCCGTGCTTTTCGATCGCCGTGCGGTAATTGCTATTGAATTCCTTGCTGTTGCCCAGCCAACCGGGCATCAGGAAGTGAAACAGCGACCACAGCTCGCCCAGGTGGTTTTCCAATGGCGTGCCGCTCAGGCACAGGCGCTGGCGGGCGTTGAGGTTGCGTGCGGCCTGGGCGGCCTTGCTGTTGGGGTTCTTGATGTACTGCGCTTCATCGAGAATCAGCACGTGGAAGGGCTGTTTTTCGAGCAGTTCCAGGTCCCGTGGCAACAGCGCGTAGGTGGTCAGGATCAGGTCGTAATCCTGAAGATTGCCGGCGTCCTGGTGGCGATTGGCGCCGTACAGAGCCAGCACTTTCAAATCCGGAGTGAAGTGCTCGGACTCGTCCAGCCAGTTGGGTATCAGGCTGGTCGGCATGACTGCCAGTGCCGGGCGGTCGAGGCGTCCGGCCTGTTTTTCCATCAGCAGATGAGCGAGGGTCTGCAGGGTCTTGCCCAAGCCCATGTCGTCGGCCAGCACACCGCCGACTTCCAGCTCGCGCAGCGACTGCATCCAGCTCAGGCCTTCCAGCTGATACGGGCGCAGCGTGGCGTTCAGGCCATCGGGCAGGCTGACCGGCGCGTCCTTGATGTTGATAAGGCGTTCGGCAAAGTGACGCAGGCGGTCGCCGCCCTGCCAGGTCAGCGGCAGGTCTTCGAGCTGGGTAAGGCGCGCCGCATCGGCTTTACTCATGCGCAGCGCGTTGTTGCCCTCCTGACGCCAGTAGAAGTCCCCCAGCGTCGCCAGTACCGGCTTGAGTCGGCCATAGGGCAGGGCGATCTGTACCGGGCTGCCGCCGCTTTGCGTGAAGTGGTTGAGCTGCACCAGCAATTGTTCTTCGTCCCCGCGCTTGGCCACGGCCGACGGGCTCATCAGTTCGGGATGGCTGCGGATCAGGTTGATCAGAATCGGCAGCAGGCTCAGGCGCTCGCCGTTGACGATGATGCCCAGTTCCAGGTCGAACCAGTCGCGTTCGTTCTCTTCGTCGATGACCGCGTACCAGTCTTCCACCGGCGTGACGTCGAAACCGAACTCGTCCTGAATGTCGATTTCCCAGCCTTGCTCGCGCAGTCGCGGCAGGTCATCAAGGACAAAGTGCAGCCAGGCCTTGTCGTTGGGCAGTTCGTACATGTCGCCGGCGCTGTCGGGCAACGCCTTGCTTTGCCGGGTGGCGACCTTGAAGCCCAGGTCGGCCAGTTCCTGACGCAACTGCCGCTCCCGTTCGCCCTGACGACGGATGCGCAGGGTTTCGGTGTCGGTGTGTTCGATGATGTCGCTTTTCTGATTCACCAGATCGCTGCCCAGCGAACTGACCAGAATGCTGACGTTGGTGGTGCCGACCGCGTAATGCTTGCCGTAGGCAAAGGCCAGCGCGGCACGGTGCTGAATGTGCCGCTGCATGCGCCCGTTGCGCGGTTCGTAGGCACTGAACTCGATGCTGGCCAGAATCAGCCTGGGCCGTGGCTGCAGGTCATCGATCAGGCGCTCCGGCAGCCTGGGTTTTTGCTCGACGGGCTTTTCCGGCTCTTGCTGGTGCGAGGCCAGTGCGGCCTGCAGCAACGGACGGTTTTGCGGGTCCTGCAGAAACAGCAGGGCAGCCACGCAATGTTTGCAATCGTTGCGAACCGGGCAGGTGCATTTGCAGGTCAGGTAATTCTTGTAGCGATCGGGGTCCTTGAACAGCAGTGTCTGGGTATAGATTTCCAGGCCCGAGCCCCGACAGGCGGTGCGGATGATCTGCGGGCTGGAGTCTTCCAGTACGATGCGTTTTTGCCGGGCGTAGTCGCGCCCTCGCTCAAGCGTTCGCTCGTGGAATAGGTCTGTCCAGGCCGCAGCCAGGACTTTTTCGAGAATGGACGACAAGTTTTAAAAAGCCCTACGCCGCAGCGATGCTCAAAAAGAAAGGGGACGCCCGGGCGTCCCTTGCGTACGTAAAGATCAAAGAGGAGAAACCTTGATCAGCAACGCGAGGTTGCCGTTGTCCAGATAGGTCAGCTCACCGTTCTTTACCCTGGCAGTCTGCTTCAATCGTTCACTGCTGATGACCACGCCATGCGGGTCCAGCTGGTTGACCCAGAATTGTGCACCAATATCGGTGAAGCGTGCCATCGCCAGACTCACTGTACCTTCGATCGGGAAATGCCCAAGCCGCTCTTCACCATTGGTGATGGCGACTTTGCCCGGTTCGCTGCCGATGCTCTGCTGCCAGGCGCGCTGCATCAGCACTTCATAGTTGCCACTGCCTTGCAGTTTGCTCGCCAGATCATTGAGGGCGGGGCTTCGTTCATCGTTCGCGTCGATCTTCTGTGCGCCCTTGTCCCAGTTTTCCGGTACAAGCTGGCGGGTCGAGGCCGGCTCGCCGTTCTGGCGAAACAGCAGAATCTCGACCTGATACAGGCCGTCGGCGAACGCGGTCGGCGCGATCAGCGTCAGCAGCAGGATCAATGAACGAAACAGACGCATGCGTGAATCCTTCAAGCAGTTTTCGGGGTCAGGCGCTCAAGCAGCGCTTCGATCGTGTTGAAGCGCTCTTCCGGGCGCTCCATGGGAACCATGAATTTGAACAGCGTGGCACCTTCGAACTTGTAGCGGTTGGGCTGGCTCTGGATCAGCTTGATCAGGGTCAGTGGGTCAACCGGCGTCTCGGCCGCGAACTCGATACGGCCACCTTGCGGGCCACCGTCGATTTTCCGGATGCCCAGCTGTTCGGCGTGCAGTTTGAGCAGCGTGATACGCACCAGATTCTTGGTCGGTTCCGGAAGCAGGCCGAAGCGGTCGATCATTTCGACCTGCAGGTCCTTGAGGGCCTCTTCGTCGGCGGCGTTGGCAATGCGCTTGTAGAGAATCAGGCGCGTATGCACATCCGGCAGGTAGGCTTCGGGGATCAGTGCCGGCACGCGCAGGTTGATTTCCGGTCCGCCGCCCAGCGGCTGGTCGAGATTGGGCTGCTCGCCCTTGCGAATCGACTTCACCGCGCGCTCGAGCATTTCCATGTACAGGGTGAAGCCCACCGCCTGGATCTGGCCGCTCTGGCCGTCACCGAGCAGTTCGCCTGCGCCACGGATCTCCAGGTCGTTGGTGGCGAGCACGAAGCCCGCGCCCAGGTCCTGGGTGTTGGCAATCGCTTCCAGACGCTTTTCGGCATCCGGGGTGATCTGTTTGCGTGGCGGGGTCAGCAGGTAGGCATAGGCCTGGTGGTGACTGCGCCCGACGCGACCGCGCAACTGGTGCAACTGGGCAAGACCGAACTTGTCGGCGCGCTCGATGATGATGGTGTTGGCGCTCGGTACGTCGATGCCGGTCTCGATGATGGTCGAGGCGATCAGCACATTGAAGCGCTTGTGGTAGAAGTCGCTCATCACCTGTTCGAGTTCGCGCTCGCGCATCTGCCCGTGGCCGATGCCGATACGCGCCTCCGGCACCAGTTCGGCCAGATCGGCGGCGCATTTCTCGATGGTCTTGACGTCGTTGTGCAGGTAATAGACCTGGCCGCCGCGCAACAGCTCGCGCAGCAGGGCTTCCTTGATGGTCGGCTTGTTCTGCTCCATCACGAAAGTGCGCACCGACAGCCTGCGCGCCGGTGGCGTGGCGATGATCGACAGATCACGCATGCCCGACACGGCCATGTTCAGGGTGCGCGGGATCGGCGTTGCAGTCAGGGTCAGAATATCGACCTCGCTGCGCAGCGCCTTGAGCTGTTCCTTCTGGCGCACGCCAAACCGGTGTTCTTCGTCGATGATCACCAGACCGAGGTTCTTGATCTTGACGTCATCCTGCAACAGCTTGTGCGTCCCGATAACGATGTCGATCTTGCCCTCGGCCAGATCGGCAACCGCGGCGCTGACTTCCTTGGCCGACTTGAAGCGGCTCATCACCTCGACGGTCACCGGCCAGTCGGCGAAACGGTCGCGGAAACTGTTGTAGTGCTGCTGGGCGAGCAGGGTGGTCGGCACCAGAATGGCCACCTGACGCCCGCCATGCACGGCGATGAAGGCAGCGCGCATGGCCACCTCGGTCTTGCCGAAGCCCACGTCGCCACAGACCAGCCGATCCATCGGCTTGGGCGCCAGCATGTCGGCGCGCACGGCATCGATGGTGGTCTGCTGGTCCGGTGTTTCTTCGAACGGGAAGCCTGCGCTGAAGGTCGCGTAATCGGCTTTCGGGTCGGCAAACGCATAACCTTCGCGGGCTGCGCGACGCGCGTAGATATCCAGCAGCTCGGCCGCCACGTCACGCACCTGCTCGGCAGCCTTGCGCTTGGCTTTCTGCCAGGTTTCCGAGCCCAGGCGGTGCAGCGGCGCGGTTTCATCGTCGCTGCCGGTGTAGCGGGCAATCAGGTGCAGGTTGGCGACCGGGACGTACAGCTTGGCGTCTTCGGCGTAGGCCAGCATCAGGAATTCGGCGACCTGGTTTTCAACTTCCAAGGTCGCGAGCCCGAGATAACGACCTACACCATGATCGATGTGCACCACCGGCGCGCCTTCGCGCAGCTCGGTGAGGTTCTTGATGACTGCATCGTTATTGCCGCCGTCGGTGCGCTTTTCGCGGCGACGGCGTTGCATGACGCGCTGGCCGAACAGCGGGCTTTCTGCGATCAGCGCCAGGGCTGGCTGTTCCAGCAGCAGGCCTTCGTCAAGCGGCGCGATGGTGATCGCCAGCCGGTCCTTGCCGTCGACGAAGTCCAGCCAGCTGTCGACGGTCTTGGGTCGCAGCTTGAGGCGTTCGAGCAGTTCCAGCAGCACTTCCCGGCGCCCGGCGGACTCGGCGGTGAACAGCACGCGACCGGGGAAGTCATCCAGAAAATTCGACAGGGCCGCCAGTGGTTGAGTGGCCTTGGCTTCGATGGACAGGTCCGGCAGGGACTGCGCCGGGAAGCGCTCGCGTCCGGCACCGGCGTCGACATCCTGCTGGCTGGCGACCACGCGCGGCCAGTTTTTCAGGCGCGCGAAGCAGTCTTCTACCGGGAGAAACAACTCGGCTGGCGGCAGCAGCGGCCGGGCCGGATCGACGCGGCGTTCTTCATAGCGGTTGCGCACGTCGTTCCAGAAGTTCTCGGCAGCCTGTTCGATGCCCGGCAGGGAGAACACCTGGGTGTCCTGCGGCAGGTAATCGAACAGCGTCGAGGTTTCCTCGAAGAACAACGGGATGTAGTACTCGATGCCGGCAGGCGTGATGCCGCTGCTCAAGTCCTGGAAAATCGGGCTGCGCCGGAAGTCCACGTCGAAGCGCTCGCGAAAGCGCGCCTTGAAGCGTGTGACTTCCTCTTTCTGCAGCGGGAATTCACGGGCGGGCAACAGGCGTACCGACTCGACCTTGTCGATGGAGCGCTGAGTGTCCGGGTCGAAGGTACGCAGCGTTTCGATCTCATCGTCGAACAGGTCGATACGAAACGGCAGCTTGCTGCCCATCGGGAACAGATCGATCAGCGCCCCGCGCACGGTGAACTCGCCGTGTTCGTAGACCGTGTCCACATACCGGTAGCCGCTGGCTTCCAGACGCGTACGCATGGCTTCCACATCGAGCTTCTGGCCAACATCCAGCACCAGGCTGCTGCCGAGCAGGAATTTGGTCGGCGCCAGTCTGTGTAGGGCGGTGGTGATGGGAACTACCAAAACGCCATGCTCCAGTTCCGGCAGGCGATAGAGGCTGGCAATACGCTGGGAAATAATGTCCTGGTGCGGCGAAAACAGGTCGTAGGGCAGGGTTTCCCAGTCCGGGAAGTGCAGAACCGGCAGCGTAGGCGCAAAAAACTTCAGCTCTTGCTCGAGCCGCTCGGCGCTTTGGCTGTCGGCGGTCAGGAGCAGGGTGAAGCGTTTCGCCGCGCTGGCGGCTTCGGCAATGGCCAGGCTCAGTGTGGCACCGGGAAGATTGCCCCAGTGTTGTTTGCCTGCAGCGGCAGAAAGATGCGGTAGACGCAGAACTGGCACGGGAAGGTCGGGCTCCA